>ERZ802830.65-NODE-65-length-89005-cov-10.0497_pt1 | contig 89005 bp, 91 predicted proteins | sample MGYA00345654_ERZ802830 | MGnify/ENA primary metagenome ERZ802830 (study PRJEB30503, sample SAMEA104212375) | marine metagenome | biome: Westerlies Biome; feature: [SRF] surface water layer (ENVO:00010504) within the epipelagic zone...; material: water (ENVO:00002006)...
GAGCCCTTGGCCCTTCCAATCGAAGCGCGGCCGCCACCGATAACCCGCCCGACGAAGGATAGGGACCAGAATCGCTGCCTGCACAACGACACCGGCCGTCGTGCCGATCCCTAGAAGCAACACTTGACCGGTGGTCAATGCTCCATCCGCAGCCGCCGATGTGCCCGCGACGATGATGAATAACACGAAGGTGGTGATAGCGACAATATTGTTCGCTATCGGTGCGAACATCGGCGCCCCGAAGGTGCCGCGAGCGTTGAGGACCTGACTCAACATTGTGTAGGCCCCGTAAAAGAAGATCTGCGGCAAACATAGACGCGCAAAGGCGACGGCGAGGTCGTACTGGCTCTGCGGATAATCCGCGGGCGTGTAGAGATTAACGATCCAGGGAGCAGCGACGACGGCAAGAATCGACAGGGCAAGCAGGACCGACCCGGTCAGTGTGATGAGACGGTCGGCGTAGGCGTTACCTCCGTCGTCGTCCTTCTCCATACGTCGAACCAACTGCGGAATGAACACGGCATTCAGGGCGCCGCCGACCACCAGGATGTAGATGATGGTCGGCAGGGAGTTGCCGAGCGAGTACGCGTCGGAGACGAGGTAGAAGCCAAGAGCGGCGGCGAGGGCAATGTCTCGCGCAATGCCCGTGATTCGCGAGACCACCGTCCCGGTGGCCATCACGGTGCTCGGTCCGAGCAGCGCCCTTGTTCTACTCATCGCTCACCCGTGGGCGGTGTGGATTGGTCGCTCATGTTGATGGTTGATTCGTTCGGGTCGACCGTATTGTTCGAGTTATCCGGATCGCTCGGATCATCAGAGTCGCGAGAACTCGATGACGCGCTCACGCTAGCGAGCCGGATCCGACGTGCCACTCCGATCACGACGAAGATCACGATCGCGATGAACGCGACGATGACGACCCATGCGGCTGCTCGGGCGTAGGCCGTGCTCACGACGTCGATCCGCGCGCCCTCCCCGAAAGCGGTGCCATCGGGGGTGAGTAGTTGCACGCGAACCGGGAGTGTGTTGCCGCCGACAACCCGCGCCTCGATGTCGACGCTCACCTTCTTGCCCGATTCCACTTGAATTCTCTGCAGCGGTTCGGATTCGAGCCGGATCGCTGGCGATGCCCGCAATTGCACTCCGACGGTGACGGTGCGGTCGAGCGAGTTCTCGATGGTGATCGGCACGCGACCACTGTCGCCAGAGAACGTCACGGTCCCTTCCGATAGGAGACCGATCTGCGCCACTCGCTCGCTGAGTTGGGTTGAGATGTTGTTCAGCAGAGCTGCTCCGGCGGTGGGTTCCGAGCGCCATGCAGCTGACTCGGCACGCAACAACGCGGCAGCGTAGGTGTCGGAAATACCGATGGGGTTATCAAGCACGCTCGTGAAGGCAGCGAGCTCGTCACTCGTGCGACGAACGTCCTGCATGTACGCGTCGGGTAACTCGGCTGCCTGTGCCTGCCTGCCGTAGTCCCGGCGATCACGGCGCAGGGGGTTGACCGGCTCGTCCAGGAGACCCGTGAGCGTCAACGGCGTCATCCATGGCGCAGTCACGGTCGCCCTGAGCAGTGCGTTAACCACGGTTCCCGAGGGATCCCAGCGAATATCGTCCGGCCCGACGACGACGGCCCGTGAAGCCGCGTCCTCGGGGATAGTGCCGGCGAGCACCCCGGATTCGGCGAGGAACGCCTGGCGAATCTCGATGGCGTCGGATCGATTTCGTTGGGGCTCGGTGAGAAGAGCCGACATGCGGGGCTCGCGAAGCACGGCTTGCACAGCCCCCACGGAGGTGCTGAGCACTGCGCGGCCAGTGTTGGCGCCGGCGTAGGCGTCCCGGGCGGGAATCGCCCTGCCGGACAAGATGATGGTGCGCACGCCGGCGGAGGCGACAAGGTCGGCGGTTTCGGGGTCGATTCGTCCAAAGGGCGCCCAATACGTGCCACCGATCACCTGCTGATCGAGGACCGCGGACGACAGGGGTGCGGAGGAAGTGACGGCCCGCACGACGTCGGTGGGCATGCCGGCACGGTTGACGGCGGAGGCGTCGACGTCTGCGTACGGCAGCACACGCAGCACCGGCGATGTCGTGGCCGGTGGACGGGCGTCATCTAGTGCGTCGGTGAGCGAGGAAAGCCACGCGGTCGCTTCGTCGCTTCGATCACCGACGACTACCTGTCCGCCGCGAAGAATCTGGTAGCCGTCGGACATGCCTTGCACGGACTGCAGGAGGGCGGGGTCGGCGATCCAGTTAACCGACCGAGGTTGACGCGCCCCGGTTTCCACCAACGACGTCAGCCGGCCGCCGGGTGCGATGGCGTTCGGGGTTTGGCCGTCGAGGAAAACACCGTCGGCGCTTTGGGCGGGCCAGTCAGCCAATGGCCATAGCCACACCATCTGAAGGGGAGTCACCGGCTCGGGGAACCACGGAAGAAACGTTCGCAAGATGCCTTGACGCTCGTCCGCAGCCTCACCGGTGGCACCGCGGCGTGACCCGAGGACTTCGACGGCGAGCACATACACACCTGAGTCCGCGAGCGGTAAGTCCTTGAGGGGAATCCGGATAGCGAAGTCCACCTGACCTCGTGGGGGAATGGTCTCGCCGATATCGACCTGTGTCTCGTCCACGACGGCATCCGCCGGTTCTGGCCAGGAGTCGGGCGCAGTGCGATCCTCGAGTTGCTCCGGCGTCGGTTCTTGATTCACCGTGTCGAGTGGTGACTGGCGAACCCGGGTGATCTGCGATCGACGCGTCACCGGCTCGGACGACAAACGAAGCCGAATCACCACGTCGTCCATCGCCTTGGTTGTCGTGTTCACCACTCGACCCTCGACGCGGAGGCGGTCGTCAGGCCTCGGAACTACAGGAGTCAACCGATCGATGACGACGGTCACGGGCCGTGCGGCATCGGCCCGAGCGGGTGGCGCGAAAGTCGTGGCCGTGACAGCGACTCCCCCGAGTAATGAGTTCACGGCAATCACCGCCACAAGGGCGACGTGTATCCCTCGAGGTCGCGTTGATCGCGGCGACATGTGCGTCACCTAACTCGCGCTGGCGAGCAGTTTGGGCACGCGGGAGAGAAGTTCTCGCTCGTCAGCGTAGGAAAGGCGATCATCGAGTTCAGTGAAAGGGACCCAGGCAACCTCGTCGATCTCGGCATCGTCGTCGGTGAGTTCGCCACCCTCGGCGAACATCAGGAAGTGGTGAACGGTCTTGTGGATCCGGTACTCGGATGCTGTGAAGGTGAAGTCGATGACGCCCAAGGGTGCAATCACCCGGCCCACGATGCCCGTCTCTTCGCCGACCTCGCGGATGGCCGCACGTTCGGCGGACTCCCCCTCCTCGATATGACCCTTTGGCAGGGACCACAACACGACACCGCGAGCGTTTCGACGCCCAATGAGGGCGGCCCGATGATCACCATCGAGAACCAGCCCTCCCGCGGAGGTCTCCTCGACGATCGGTAGGGGCATAAGGCGAGGATAAACCGCGGACGGGGCTAGCCTTATGCGTCGTGTCCGGAGATACCCCTCGTTCGTCAGCCGCCGGTGGGCCGCTGCAGGTGCTCCGTGAACAGGCGGTGGCGTCGCTGGCCCCTATCGAGAAGCCACTGCGACGGGTCGGAGGTCGCTTCGCGGATGCCGGATGGGAGATCGCGCTTGTCGGGGGCCCGGTGCGCGATGCACTGGTGGGGCGGTTGAGCTTTGAGACAGACCTTGACTTCACCACTAATGCGCAGCCCGAGCAGATCGTGGACTTGTTGGAGGGTTGGGCGGAGGCCGTCTGGGACGTAGGCATCCGATTCGGAACAGTGGGTGCGCGCATCGATGGCCGCGAGGTGGAGATCACCACGTACCGGTCCGAGTCTTACGACGCTCAATCACGCAAACCCGAGGTTGCGTTCGGCAACAACCTCGCCGACGACCTCGCCCGCCGCGACTTCACGATGAACGCGATGGCGGTGACGTTGCCATCCATGGAATTCGTCGACCTGTTCGACGGGATCGTGGACCTAGCGGCGAGGCGCATTCGAACCCCGGGCACGGCGCAATCATCGTTCGACGACGATCCCCTACGGATGATGCGTGCAGCGCGGTTCGCATCGCAGCTGGATGCAACCGTTGATGCGGACGTCGTCGATGCGATGTCAGCACAGGCCGAGCGGATATCGATCGTTTCAGCCGAGCGCGTCCGCGAGGAGTTCTCGAAAATCGTTATGAGCGACCACCCTCGAGTCGGGTTGACACTTCTCGTGGACACTGGCATCGCCGACATCGTCCTTCCGGAACTTCCTTTACTGCGCCTCGAAGCGGACGAACACCATCACCATAAAGACGTCTACGAGCACACGTTGACGGTTCTTGAGCAGGCGATCACCCTCGAATCTGTCCACGAACCAACGTGTGAACCCGATCTGACGTTGCGCCTCGCGGCACTGCTGCACGACATCGGTAAACCCAAGACACGCAAGTTCGAAGACGGAGGACGAGTCAGCTTCCACCACCACGAGGTAGTGGGTGCGCGGATGACCAAGAAACGTATGCGGGAGTTGAGGTTCCCCAACGACCTCACCGATGACGTCGCCAAGCTCGTGGAGCTGCATCTGCGCTTTCACGGGTACGGAACAGGCGAATGGACGGATTCTGCGGTGCGACGGTATGTCCGTGATGCCGGTGATCAACTGGTTCGATTGCACAAACTGACACGTGCCGACAGCACGACGCGCAATCGCAAGCGAGCGCAGGCTCTGCAGAGCGCCTACAACGATCTAGAACAACGCATCGAACGCTTGTCGGAAGAAGAAGAACTCGCAGCCATGAGACCAGACCTCGATGGCGCCAAGATCATGGAAGTACTGGGCATTCCTCCCGGACCCTTGGTCGGCGAGGCCTACAACTTCCTTCTGGGGCTTCGCCTGGACCGGGGCCCGCTGGATGAGGAGCAGGCGGTTGAGGCGTTGCGGGCGTGGTGGGCGGCCCGAGAGAGCGGATGACCTACGTTGTGCTCGACGGCAGTGCGTCGCTGGGCCTGTGCTCGGGAGCGGAATCGTCCGGGGCGTGCATCAGGATCTGCGCGATGGTCAATACACCCAGGAGCAGGGCGGTCCAGCCGAGGGTCCTCTCGAGCGTGACCGACCCGAAGGCGAAGACGGTGACCAGCCAGATCACTAGCAGACCCCACCGCACAAACGGTGCGTACTCACGCATCGGCCGGCCGATCGCCGCAAGGGCGGCCGGGAGTCGTTGACCGATCTCTACGAGCCCTTTGTCGATAGAGCCCCGCACCGTGGACGCCAAGCCCGTCGAGCCACAGAACCAACCCAGCACGATGACAACCGCGCCGAGTAGGAGCAACCCTTGAACGGCGAGAAGTAAGTACGTCAGAAGTTGGTTGTAGAAGGCCGCGGCAGCATTTTCGAAAAGTGACCCCGCGAACGAATTAACGAAACCTTCTTCGGCTCTACCCAGGAGATATTGAAGGGTGAGCGACCAAGTGACCACCGTGATGCCGACAGCGACGGTGGTGCGGGCCCGGCGGGTCGCCAAGAGCACCGACACCATGAACAGGCCGGCGGTGATCAGCAAGATCACGGCGAGGAACGGCGAGGTGAGGGAGTAGATCGCGCGTGCTTGAGCGAGTTCAGGGGAGTCGAGGAGGACGACCTGTGCGTCGGAATCCGGGATCGTGACGAGTCCGGCGATGTCGATCCCTTCGTCCACGAGGGAGGTTTGCACCTCTTGCAGGAGGGAGGAGATGTCGAGAACCAACTCATCACCGACGAATTGCACCGGGCCCGTCGGGTCCCCGGTGAGTGCCGCGATGAAGCCCTTCTGCGCGAGCTCGTTGATGCGTATCCATGCTTCCTGGAAGGCATCGGAGGTCACGAACTTGTCAACCGCCCCGCGGATGAGACCATCGATCCCAGCCTTGATCGGCCCTGAGAGCAGATTCGACAGGGCTTCGTTGGGAACGATCACACCGACGAGCCCGCTGGCCACCTGACTCGTGTCGACCTTCTCAATGATCGCGTCGCTGACCGTCTCCGAGACTGCTTGTTGGATCTCTGGATCCTCTGCGAGGGGTCCGACGGTATCGATGTATTGCTCGGGGTTCGCGATCGTCTCGTGACCCCAGTGACCGATGACGGCAATGGGTGTCAGGAGAGTCGCGATGATGAACAACAACAGGGAGACGTACGAGCGACCTCGCCACTTTTTCCGGGTGACCGGGCTTTGGGTGTAGGTCGCGGAGGCTCCGTTCGACATGCGCCCGAGCATAGGCCGGTTTCAGGAGCGTTGTGCAGGACTCTGCGTAGATCGTCGAAACCACCACGCGGCGAGGACCAGAAGTGCGCCGCAGATCAGGTAGCCACCGGTGAATTGTCCGGAAATAGGGGAAGCGAAAGCGGTCACGGTGATCCCTGTGACCAGGGCGATGTTGACGATCATGTCGAACAGCGCGAAGACCCTTCCCAATCGATCGTCGGGGATGGAGCGCTGCAGCACGGTGTCCGCGCACACTTTGACCGACTGTCCGGCCAAGCCGATGGATGCGGCACCTGCGACCAGCGTCACCAGTTTCGGGGTGATGGCTGTGGCGGTGAGCAGTCCGAAACCGATCACGGCTCCTTGCACCATCACGATTCCCACCCATGGACCAGTACCGATCCGCCGCGTCATGGTGGGTGTCACGACCGCTCCGAGGAACGCCCCGACGGCCGCGCCAGCTGTGGCGAGGACGAAGTCATTCAATGCGGCGTCGACGTCCGACGGTGGGTGCAGGCTCCCGCGAACCAACAGCAGAGCACCGGCGGTAAGGACTCCGAAAACGAACCGATTCACGATGATCGTGACCATGATGTTGCGTGCCGGAACCTTGTCCCACAGTGTGCGTGCACCGAGGACGAGTCCGCGAGCGACGCTGGCGAGCGTATCGACCGGTGCCCCATGGTCGGGTCCGAGTGCGTGGGCGGCCAACCGGGTGGCGAGGAAACTCGCGACCACGAAGGAAACAATCGCGGCGAGGAGAACAACCTGACTTCCGGTATCGCCGCCGCCGACGAAAGACCGAATCCCGACGCCGATGATCCCCCCGACTCCGACGGCGATGGTTCCGGAGGTCGGAGCGAGGGCGTTTCCGGTGATGAGTTCACGACCGTTCACCACGTGCGGCATCGACGCGGACAAGCCAGCGAGGATGAACCGACTGACGCCGAGCACGATCAGCACGAACAATCCGAGGACGAAGTCCGCCTGCCCAGCGCCGACGACCACGATGATCGGCACAGTGAAGAGCGACTTCAGCAGGTTCGCTCGCACGAGGACATTGCGCCGCTGCCAGCGGTCGAGCAGCACCCCGGCGAAGGGACCGATCAAGGAGTACGGCAGCAGTAGGATGGCGAACGCTGCGGCGACGCGCACCGCATCCGGTTCCCGCTCGGGGGAAAACAACACGAACGTCGCTAGCGCGGATTGCAGCAGTCCGTCACCGAACTGACCGGCGAGTCGGATGCTGTAGAGGCGGCGGAAATTGTGGCTCGCAAGAACTGACCGCAGGGCACCGCGTCCAGGGTTCGAGGAGTCCTGAACAGCCATGGCGAAAGGCTACGGGTCTCGTAGACTCATGCGATGGCTGTTCCACGTGGAGGTAGTGGGCGCACGATGTCAGTGCGCGGCTCACTGGTGCGCGGTGAATTGGCTTCTACTACGTCCGCGTCGGGCAAAAAAAGACGTCGCGATCCGTTGCCTCCACCCGAGCCGGTCGCGGACCCACAAGCACCGAGAGCGGTCATTGATTACGCACTGCAACGACGGTCGGATATTCGACGGTTCCATCGCGGGGGCATCCTCAGTAGTGACTTCTGTGATGCCGATCCTTACCTCGTCAAGGCGGCCACGTTCCACGGTGAAGCGACCGATGAGGACTGCCCGGCATGCCATTCGGTGAATCTGGTCACCTTGAATTACGTGTATAGCGACGAACTGGGGCCCTACTCGGGTCGGATCCGGGAAACTGAGAATCTGCCGTCGCTGGCTCATCGGTTCGGGGACATCGGTGTGTACGTCGTCGAGGTGTGCCCCGACTGCCACTGGAACTACCTATTACGGACATATCGGATAGGAGATGGCACGGCTCGTCGGGCCCTCCCGACGCCTGCCGACCTTCGACAACTCGATTAGTCCCCTCGCGCCAGCTTGACGGCGTGCCGCCACCGGTCCAGGGGGGATTTCTGGTGCACTTAACTTATTGAATCCCAGGAGTCACACACCTCCCTGTGGCCCCACAGATTCAAGCGCGCGCACGAGCAGGTTCCCTTCCCCGACCTGGTGAGGACATGATCAACAGGAGACCGACGCAGCGAGGCACCCGAGCCCGCTCCTCGAGTCGACCTCGCTCGGCGTCGCGATCGAGTTCGAGCGGGCAACGCCGATCCGCTGATCCGCGGTCGGTCCCTCCCAAGAATCCGAGTACCCCGGGTCGTCGTTTCCGCACTCACGAGTCTGGTGGCTCACCGCCACGATCACGCAACGGCCGTCGGTCTGGCAAGGGTGCAAACCGTGGTGCAGGCAACGGTGGACGCGGTCGCCCACCGAACGGTCGTCGTTCATCAGGGACCGGTGGTCGTCCTCCACGGCCTCGTCGCTCGCCGCTGAAGGTCTTCTTGTGGGGAGTTGTCGCGTTTTTGGCGCTGACGACCACCGCTGCTGTCGTGGCGTTCAGTGTCGTTCTCGCGCGCACCGAGGTGCCGACCCCGAACGACCTCGCGACAACCGAGGCAACCGTGGTCTATTACGCGGGAGGCAAGCACGAGATCGGCCGACTCAGTGACGCGAACCGACGCGCAAGCGACCTCGAGCAGATTCCCCTGCATGTCCAAGAGGCAGTACTCGCGGCGGAAGATCGTGGGTTCTACGACCACGGAGGAATCTCACCGATCAGCATCGCGCGTGCGGCAGTGAACAATGTTTTTGATTCCGGTCCATGGATGCAAGGTGGGTCGACCATCACTCAGCAGTACGCCAAGAACGCTTTCCTGACTCAGGAACGGACGTGGAAACGAAAAATCAAGGAAGCACTTCTTGCCTTCAAACTCGAAACTTTGGTGTCGAAGGAACAGATCCTCGAGGACTACCTGAACATCGCGTTCTTCGGCAGAGACGCCTATGGAATCGAAGCGGCTGCAATGGCCTACTTCAACAAACCGATTCAGAACGTGACGGTGAGCGAAGGCGCGGTTCTCGCCGCCATCATGAACAATCCCGGACGACTCAACCCCGACGAAAACATGTCCACACTTCGTGGTCGATGGCAGTACGTCCTGGACGGGATGCTCGGTCAAGGGTGGATCACTGAAACCGAGTACCACAGCGCTCAGTTTCCAGAGATCGCGCAGCGGCAAGCGGGCAATCGACTCGGTGGTCAAACCGGACATTTGCTGAACGCCGTCCACCAGGAACTTCTCGCGCTCGGTGTCGACGAGACAGAAATCCAGCGTGGCGGGCTCACCGTGGTCTCCACCTTCAGCCGGAAGGCCCAACGTTCGGCTGAACGGGCGGTCCGCAAGCTCGGCCCGGAATCCAGGACCAAGGGAGTGCGTATCGGACTCGCTTCCGTTCGACCGGGAACCGGTGAAGTGGTGGCGATGTATGGCGGCAAGGACTTCATCGACGATCAGATCAACAACGCGACGCGACAGTTCGCTCAGGCGGGATCAACCTTCAAGCCGTTCGCACTCGCGGCGGCGCTGGAAAACGAAGTTCCACTCAAGAGCTACTGGCAGGGTGACTCCCCGGCCAAGATCAAGGGGTACGAACTCACCAACTACGACGACGAGTCCTACGGTGAAATCACCCTCCTCGAAGCGACCCGCGAATCCGTGAACACCGCGTACGTCGCTATGGAAGACGCGGTGGGAGTCGACCGGGTGGCCGACGCGGCCGTACGCGCGGGAATTCCCAAGCGAACACCGGGCATGAACTTAAAGAATCTCGACCTGACTTTCGTCCTGGGCACGGCATCACCGTCTGCGGTGGACATGGCGAACGCGTACGCGACCTTCGCGGCCCGTGGGGAACGAGCCAAGACCACGTTCGTCCGCAGAATCATCGATAACAACGGCGAGGTTCTGTATAAGCACGAACCGTCAACGAAGAGGGTCTTCTCGAAAGACGTTGCCGACACCGTCACCTACGCACTGACCGATGTCGTCTCCCGCGGCACCGGCGCCACAGCCCGTGACCTAGGTCGGCCCTCAGCGGGGAAAACCGGAACCACGGATATGAACAAGAGCGCCTGGTTTGTCGGCTTCACACCGCAGTTGGCGACAGCTGTGTTCATGACGAAGGAGAACAAGAAGGGCATTCCGGTATCACTGTCGGGGACGGGCGGGCGCGAGACCGTGACCGGGGGCAGTTTCCCCGCGTCCATCTGGACCGGTTTCATGAAGGGTGCCTTGAAGAAGACCGACGTCGCGGAGTTCCCGGACCCGCCGAAGGGTTCCCTCAAGGGCATGGACTGCCCGGAGATCCTGCCGCCGGACATGGAAGAAGTGCCGCTGGGATGCCCCACGCCGGAGGTGATCGAAGAGTTTGGTCCAGACCCCGGACTCGAGGAAGCAAACCCTGAAGACCCGGAGCAGTTAGGCCCGGACCAAGGCGATCCCAGCCAAGGCGAGCCCAACCAAGGTGAGCCCAACCAAGGTGAGCCCAACCAAGCTGAGTCCGGCGAAGAACCAGCAGACCCGGCTCCAGCAGAACAATCCGCCAACGAAGACGGCACAGTCACTGCATCGGCGGAATTCGGAGCACAAGAGAATGCTCGTACGTCGGGCAAGAAGAACAAGAAGAAGTCCGAGTAATCACCCGCGGGAGGCACACCTAGTGAGCGTGCCGTCATCGCGCGAATCTCAAGCACGGCCCACACGAAGCGACTCGGTTGTCGCGGCGAGTGCTCCGATCATCGGTGGCCCGTTCGGTGAGCGCGTCGCACGAGTAGCGCCACCGTGGAGCGTTCTTCGCGTACTGATCCTGCTCGCCACCCTGGGCTACATCGTCGGTTATTTCCTCGATTACGCATGCATCGACGGATTGTGGGCCTCCCCCGATCGCTATGAGCACCTGTGTTACTCCGATATTCCAGCGTTGTTCGGGTACCGCGGCTTTGCTGAAGGACTCGTTCCCTACCTGCAGACCCCTCCCGGCGGGCAACCGTTGGAGTACCCGGTCGTGACGGGTGCCTTCATGTGGGTCTCGAGCCTGCTCGCCACCCCCTTGTCGGGCATCGCGGGATCGGTCCCGATTGTTGCGTTCTTCAACGTCAACGTGATCGGTCTCCTGGTATTCCTCCTCGTCGCGGTTCTCGCAACAGCGTTGACCGTCCGCCATCGACCATGGGATGCCGCCATGGTTGCCCTGGCCCCGACGATGATTCTCGGTGCGACGATCAATTGGGATCTCATCCCGATTGCTCTCACGGCGTTGGCGATGCTCGCGTGGGCGCGCAGCAAGCCCGGGTGGGCGGGTGTTGCACTGGGACTCGCGATCGCCGCGAAGTTCTACCCGGTTCTTCTTCTAGGCGCCTTCACGATCCTGGCACTACGCAGTGGACGGTGGAAGCCGGTACTGATCCTCGCCGGCAGCACTGCGGCTACATGGCTCGTTGTCAACGTTCCCTTCGCCCTCGCGAACCGGGATGGCTGGTGGTACTTCTACGCCTTCAATGCTGATCGTGGCGTCGACTTCGGTTCCGTGTGGTACGCCGCCAGCGTTCTTGGAGTACCCGCGGTACCGGCCGATGCGTTGAACCTTGTTGCCACCGGTACGTTCATCGCATTGTTCGTCGCTATAACCGTGCTCGCGCTCGCCACGAGGCGCCGACCGCGCCTGGCGCAGATCGCCTTCCTCGTGATCGCCGCGTTCGTGCTCTCCGGGAAGGTCTACTCGCCCCAGTACGTGCTGTGGCTGGTTCCGCTCGCCGCGATGGCCCGTCCCCGATGGCGTGATTTCTTAATCTGGCAAGCGGGAGAGGTGGTGTACTTCGCCGCCATCTGGTGGCACCTCGCCGGCTACGACGTCGACGATGCGAAGGCGCTCGGGACAGAGCTGTACGCAGTCGCGACATTCGTGCACGTGGCCGCGACCGTGTTTTTCGCAGCCATGATCATTCGAGACATGATCCACCCCAAACACGACCCGGTGCGTGGCGACGGCATCGCCGCAGACGCCGACGACCCCGGTGGCGGACCCTTCGACGGTGCGCCCGATGCACTCACCCTGGCGGGCGTCAGTCGTCCAATCCCTGAACCACGTCGAACCGCGAGGTCGTGAAGCGCACCTCCGCGCTCATCTGGTCACCCACCTCCGGGATCACGCACGGATGCGGGAGCCACAGCATCGACACGTGTTGGTGCGGAGGCTCCGCGAACCACCGCTGCTTGCCCTGCCAGGAAAAAGGCGACATCGCTCGGCCCGCTGCATCGAGCGCACCGATCCCCGCCGTCGTGATGCGTTGCCGGACGGATGTGACCGGTGACGGACCAGCCAACCCGATGCCGTGCGCGGTTCCACCGGAGACAACGACGAGGGTGCCTCCTTTGGGTCCGGTTCGTTGCCGGTAACCGACGTGTGTGCCGGACGCGACGGGGTGAACCGCCAGGACCGTTCCCGTCGCGGTGAGCGCACCCCGATCACCGAGCCACAGGCGAGTGCCCGTGCGAAGACGGACCACCGAATCGTTCACACTGGAGCGAACCACCGCGAGTTCAGCATCATCGAGATGGGAAACCCAGATCGTGTTGGCCGGAGCGTTGTGTCCCTCCCACACCTCGGTTTCGGTCTGCCACAGGCCCGCCCATCGCACGACCTCCCGGGCTTTGGCGCTGCCCTCGCGTACACCACGTGCAGGTGCATCGTCCGCCGGTTGATCGATCGGCATGTGCACGGCCAATCCTTCAACCAGGACGCGTCCACGCTCCATGGCTTCCCGAACATCCGCGTCAGCCAGTGCCGCGAGCAACTCGGATTCACGAAAACCGAAACGGTGCATGGATGTGTTTGCTTCGAGGATGACGCGGACCGAGCCCGAGTCCTGGGCGAGAGACCTCAGCGAGTCGAAGGTGGCGATAGTTCGAATGACACGACCTGCGTGTAGCTGCTGTTCTAGGCGCGCCCATTCGGCCGCCGCCGCGCGGTCGACTGGATCGAACGGTTCGAGGACGACGATGTCTCCCTGCGTGTCCGCTGCAACGTCGTCGACTTCGAACACCGTGCCGACGGCGATCGTGTCCGCTCCTATGCGCATGGCCTCACGCGCCAAGATGCCGAGGCCGAGGCCGTACCCGTTTCCCTTGATGACGGGCACCGGAATATTCCCCGAAGCGTGAACGATGGCATCGACGACCGAATCCTGGTGAGCCTGCCAACGGGATCCATCAACAGCAACAAAGAAAGTCATCGGCTCGATCTTGCCCTACGTTCGGGCGCGCGCCGAGTAGGCGGCGTACGCGCGCGCCCATGTCTTGCGCAACGCGAAGTCCCACTCGCCGATGTACTCCTGGGCGTACCCGCCACTACCCACTTTGAAGCGGACAAGACCGAGGAGGTGATTGGCGGGGTCCAGAGTGTCGGAGATGCCGCGAAGGTCGTAGACCGAGCAACCGGCGGCGTGTGCACGTGTGATCATGTCCCACTGCAGAGCGTTGGACGGGCGGACGTCCCGATCGGCTGTCGTGGAAGCGCCGTAGGAGTACCACGCACGATCCCCGACGCGGATCATGATGGTGGCCGCCGCGACGTGGCCTTCATGTTCGGCTATGTGCAGCGTCATGCCGTGGTAGCCGTCGGTTGCCGAATTGAGTGCATCCCACATGCGCTCGAAGTACACCTGGCCGCGAGGAGTGAAGTGATCGCGTTCGGCCGTCTCGCTATATACGCGATGGAAGTCCGCGAGGTCCGCGCGTGACCCCAGACGAACCACCACCCCCGACTTCTCGGCTTTGCGCACGTTGCGACGCCACAGTTGATTAAAGCCGGTGAAGACATCGTCCAGCGTTCGATCCTGCAAAGAAACGCAGTAAACGAAGCGCGGCTGCACATCGGCGAACCCCGCTCCAGAACTGGCCATTTGCGCTCCGCCGGCCGATTGCAGGGCATTGACCACTACGGGCGCCACGGGCGAGGACCAATCGGCGGGGACCGCACCAAGGCTCGTCAGCTGGTGAGTGTCTTCGGGGCGATTCGCGTCAGCATCGGCCAAGGCCTGCTTGACCGTGGCTGCGTCCCAACGGTGGGCGGCAATCGGCGGCCCCATCTTGACCTGGAATGCGCCGACCGTTGCGCAGTGATCGAGGAGCGGTTGCAGCCAATCGGCGGGATCGTGCGTCGGCGACGTCCAGTCGACTACCGGCCCCTCGGGAATGTAGGCGAGCGTCCGCCAGCGGATCTTGGGCACGCTGCGGTGCAACACGAGTGCGACGCCCACCAGTCGATCACCGTCGAACCAGCCGATGGATTCCCTGCGCCATCCGACCTTGACATCGGCCCAGCATGGAAGTTGTAGGAAGGAAACAGATGCTTGCGACCGCAGCCAGCGTGCGTGGGTCTCCGCACTGATGGTGCGCACGTGCAGGCTCACAGGTTCGGGCCCTTGCGGAGATCAGGCAAGATCGAGATCCACGACGACGGGGGCGTGATCGGAGGCACCCTTGCCCTTGCGCGCCTCGCGGTCCACATAGGCATCGGTCACCGATGAGGTGAACGGCGCATTGCCGAGGAACAGATCGATGCGCATCCCCCAACCGCGATGGAAAGCTCCATTGCGGTAATCCCAGAATGTGTATGGCTCGCCCTTGAGTGCCCGTGGCATGACGTCGTCGAGACTGACGGACTGAACGCCGCTGAGCGCCTCACGCTCAGCGGGGGTGACGTGGGTGGAGTCGGCGAACAACGAAATGTCCCACACGTCCTCATCGCGCGGTGCCACGTTGAAGTCACCGGTCAGGGCGTACGGCAGGTCAGGATTTGCCGCCAACTCGGCCTCAGCGGTCGCCTTCAGCGCGGCCAACCATCGAAGCTTGTAGGCGTAGTGCTCGTGGTCGGGCTCTCGTCCGTTCGGTACGTACAAGCTCCACATGCGCACGCCACCGCACGTGGCACCGATGGCGCGGGTTTCGATCACGTCCTCGTACGGGGGCTGGTCGGTGAGGTCGAGGACCACGTTGTCGAGTCCTACCCGGGAGAGAATTGCCACCCCGTTCCATCGGCCGTTCCCGTGCGCGGCGACTTCATACCCCAACGCCTGGATCGGCATCTCGGGAAAGGCTTCGGTGGTGCACTTCAACTCCTGGAGCGCCACCACATCGGGCTGAGCGGACTCCAGCCACTCAACTACCCGCTCGATGCGAGCTCCGATCGAGTTGACGTTCCACGTCGCAATCCGCATACCTGCACCTTAGGCAACAGCCAGTACCCGGGTTGCAGGGGAGAGAAAGCCACCGCTAGCCTTTCGGGGCTGTTGGGAAACCGGCGGCACGCACATAGCCCTCCTGCTCCGGAAGAGATCCGGGGCCGTTCAGTCCAAAGGAGGTGGGCAGTTCATGCGTCATTACGAGGTCATGATCATTCTCGACCCCGATCTAGAAGAGAAGACCATCCAGCCCAGCCTGGAGGCGTTTCTCAACGTCGTCCGCGGGGATGGTGGCACCGTCAACAATGTTGATATCTGGGGCCGTCGCCGGATGGCCTACGAAATCAACCACAAAGCCGAAGGCATCTACGTTGTGCTCGATCTGACCACCACGCCTGAGTCGGTGGCTGAACTCGACCGCCAGTTAAACCTGAATGAGGCGATCGTTCGGACGAAGGTCACTCGCCCTGTCGTCAGCAAGGCTGCGGCCAAGGCTGACGCCGCACTCGGAGGCTGACATGGCGCTTGGCGATATCAACATCACCGTCGTCGGAAACCTGACGAACGATCCTGAGTTGCGCTTCACCCCCAGTGGAGCGGCCGTTGCGTCCTTCACTGTTGCGTCTAGTTCCCGCTACTTAGACAAGCAGACGAACGAGTGGAAGGACAGTGATTCCACCTTCCTGCGCTGCAGTGTGTGGCGGCAGTACGCCGAGAATGTTGCTGAGTCCTTGACCAAAGGCTCGCGAGTGATCGTGACCGGTCGGTTGAAGCAGCGCTCCTATGAAACTAAAGAGGGCGAAAAGCGAACTGTGTTCGAGATCGACGTCGACGATGTGGGCCCCGCCTTGCGTTATGCGACGGCGAAGGTCAACCGCGTCCAGCGTGGCGGCGGTGGATTCGGCGCAGATTCTGCTGGTGCAGCACCTGCGGAAGATCCATGGACCACAGGCGGCACAACCGACAACTTTGACGAACCCCCCTTCTAAACAGTACAGACGTACTTCAGAAAACAGGAGAAACCAATGGCACGCGACAACAAGCGCGACAAACACCAAGCGCAACAAAGGATGGTCAAAGCGAAGGCCTGCCCCTTCTGCAAGGAAGGCGTGGAGGGAATCGACTACAAGGACGTCACCCTGCTGCGTAAATTCATCTCGGACCGCGGCAAGATCCGTGCGCGGCGAGTGACCGGAACCTGCACCCAGCATCAACGGGATATCGCGATGGCGGTCAAGAACGCTCGCGAGGTGGCCCTACTTCCCTACACGGCGACGGTTCGGTAAGGGGACGCGACATGAAATTAATCCTCACCCAGGAGGTCGCCGGACTCGGCGACGCCGGAGACATCGTCGAAGTCAAGGACGGCTACGGACGCAACTACCTGCTCCCGCGTGGGCTGGCTATTGGCTGGACCCGAGGCGGGGAGAAGCAGGTCACCCAGATTAAGCGGGCTCGCAAGTCCCGGGAGATCCGCAATCTCGATCACGCCAAGGAAGTCAAGGCGGAGATCGAAGCGTTGACGGTCAACGTCCCTGCGAAGGCGGGGGACAGCGGCAAACTCTTTGGCTCGGTGACCAACACCGACGTCATGAACGCCATTAAGGCGGCCGGTGGCCCCCTGGTCGAAAAACGCAATGTGCAGATCTCGGCCCCCATCAAGAAGACCGGCAGCCATACGGTCGCCATTGATCTTCACCCGGATGTGGTGGCACGGGTGACCATCGAGGTAGTGCCGAGTTAGCAGTGAATGTCGCCGCTGCAGCGAACACGACGGAGGCCGGGATCGAATGATCCCGGCCTCCGTGTCGTTGTGTAGTCAACTAAAGCGTTAGCTCCCGGACATCCCACTAATCAGCGTGATGAGGATGAGCAAGCCCCATAGCGCTAAGCCGACGATGCCGAGAATGAAGCCAGCCTTCGCGGCTCCACCGTTGGTTGCGAGCCCTTGTTCGGCCTTCGCCATTCCCATCTTTCCGAAGACGATGGCGAGAACACCACCGATCAAGGGAAAGCAGAAGAACTGGACGATGCCGAGAACCAGAGCAGCAGTTCCCATTCCATTCTGGGGAGCCGCCGGCTGAGGACTCGGAGGGGTTACTTCGGACATTTTGCCTCCTTCACAGTGCAACCGTACTGAATCGAGTGGCTTCTGTGGAAGAAATCGGGAATGTGATGGATATCGGTCGCCATTGGCGAGAGGATGAGGCGCCCGAGAGGCGGGCGAACCAGAAGGGAAATGCAATGGGCTTCGGACAGGCCATCTCGACATGTCTTTCCAGCTATGCGAACTTCAATGGCCGCGCTCGCCGGTCAGAATTCTGGTGGTTCTGGCTCTTTGTGGTGATCGTTCAGGTGGTCGTTCAGACGCTGATCGCAGTGATCGTGGGAACCGACTCGATCCTGTACTCACTGCTGTTGTTTGTGCTCGCCATCGCGCTGGCGATTCCGTTGTACGCGGCAGGTGCTCGACGTCTCCACGACACCGGGAAGAGCGGTTGGCTGCAGTTGCTGATCCTGATTCCCTGCGCCGGAATCATCATCCTGATCGTGCTCTGGGCTCAGCAGGGTTCGGGAGTAGACAACCAGTACGGAGCCCCACCCGCGTAGTCCCTCGCCACTGTTGACGTGAACTACCGGTTCAAGCGGTCCGGTAGTTCACGCACGAGGCCATCCGCGGCGGCCTCGACCATTTTCAACACAGCGCCGAATCCGTCCCGTCCGCCGTAGTACGGATCGGGAACGTCCAGGTCCGGATGCGGAGCTTCGAGATGCGCGAGCTCAGGATCAAAACTCCGCAGCATGCGAACGTCCGGCTCGCTGTCCGTCGTCATCGCGAGGGCGAGCAGGTCCCTGTAGTTCATGGAATCCATGGCGAGCACCAAGTCCAAGCCGTCGAACCAATCGGCATCGATACGGCGTGAAATGTGGCCTGGCAGTTGGTAGCCGTGGCTGGTGAGTGTCGACAGGGAACGCGGATCAGCGCCGTGGCCGAGGTGCCAATCGCCTGTGCCGGCGGAATCGAGCGTCACGAGCGAGCCGAGGCCTGCCGTGGTGGCGCGATCCCGGATGACGGCTTCGGCGATCGGCGACCTGCAGATATTGCCTAGGCAGACGGCGGTGATGCGAAACGGCGTCGATCGGGGTGACGGGGTAGACACGGCCGTCATGCTATTCAGACGCGAGGGAAATGTTCATCCCCAGGCTGGGGAAGAAAAATCACGCTCAAATCCCTCTATGTTGAGAGAAATTCATGTGACCATCCCCAGATTGTCCCCACGTTGTCCTCAACCTCTCGGCGGTTGTCCGCAGGAAGTGCACAGAGTTGTCGACAGTGCACGTGGACATACGTCCGTCTCATCCGTACCGTCGCGGTGCTACGGGCCGCACTGTCACAGGTCCGGGGTACACAAGGCTGCGATTGCCGCATGATGATGTTGTGTGGTGCTGAGGAAGGGGCGCACAGGTGAGCGTTGCGGAGTTCCCTCTCCCCGATGAGCAGACGGGGCAACCTGACCGGACCCCACCCAATGACTCTGCCGCCGAACAGTCGGTCCTCGGAGCAATGCTGCTGAGCAAAGACGCGATAGCTGATGTCGTCGAACTCGTTCGTGACTCGGACTTCTACCGACCTGCGCACCAGACGATCTACTCCACCATCCTCGAGCTGTATGGCCGCGGCGAACCTGCGGATGCGGTCACGATCGCGTCCGAACTCACCAAGAGTGGTGAAATCTCGAGGGTTGGCGGTGCCAGTTACCTCCACACCCTCGTCTCCTTGGTTCCCACGGCAGCCAACGCCAATTACTACGGCCGCATCGTTCGTGAGCAAGCGATCCTCCGGCGCCTCGTGGAAGCCGGGACACGGATTGTGTCGATGGGCTACGCGGGTACCGGTGATGTCGACGACACCGTCGATCGCGCCCAGGCCGAGGTGTACGAAGTAACGGAGCGGCGCACCAGCGAGGACTACCTGCCACTCAACGAGATTATGGGCGAGGCGCTCACCGAGATTGAGGCGATCTCCAACCGTGACGGCGAGATGGTCGGGGTGCCGACCGGGTTCACGGATCTGGACTCGTTGACCAACGGGCTGCACGCCGGACAACTGGTGATGATCGCTGCCCGGCCGGCGCTTGGGAAGTCGACGATGGGTCTGGACATTTGTCGCACCGCATCCATCAAGCACGGGCTTACGAGCGTGATCTTCTCTCTGGAAATGAGTCGCAACGAGATCGTCATGCGGCTGCTGTCTGCCGAAGCACAAGTCCCCTTGCAGCACATGCGTTCGGGAACGATGAGCGAGTCCGACTGGTCCAAACTGGCCGGCAAGATGGGCACGGTCAGCGACGCACCGCTGTTTATCGACGATTCGCCAAACATGAACCTCATGGAAATCCGCGCCAAGTGTCGTCGATTGAAGCAACGGCACGATCTCCGGCTTGTCGTCGTCGATTACTTGCAGTTGATGTCGAGCGGCAAGCGCGTCGAGTCTCGTCAACAGGAAGTGTCTGAGTTCTCACGTTCTCTCAAGTTGCTGGCGAAGGAACTTGATGTTCCTGTTATCGCGATTAGCCAGTTGAACCGTGGTCCGGAGCAACGGCAAGACAAGCGTCCGATGCTCGCCGACCTTCGCGAGTCAGGCTCGCTCGAACAAGATGCGGACATGGTTGTGTTGTTGCACCGTGAGGACTTCTACGAACGGGAGTCACCCCGCGCGGGCGAAGCAGACTTCATCGTGGCCAAACACCGTAATGGGCCAACCGCAACGATCACCGTCGCATTCCAGGGCCACTACTCACGGTTCGTTGATATGGCGCAGTCGTAACCCTCGACCTAGGTGTCTGTTGAAGGACGCGACTTCCCGGTCGCGAGCGCAGCGATCTTCTCCAGGGGTCCTTGGTCGAACCGCTTCATCCACTGCCACGCGATGAGGGAAAGGAACGCCCAGGTGAATATCCCGGATAGCACCACCGCGAACGCGCCCCATTGACCGAAGAACCCGAGCCCGTAGCCGCAATACAGCAGCGACAGCAGTACCGACTCACCGATATAAACCGTCAAGGACATGCGACCGGCGGGTGCGGTGAACGACATGAACCCTGGGCGTCGCGCGATCAACAACGCGACGGTACCGACATAGCCCGCGGTGAGAATCGGTGCAGTACAGAACCCGAGCGCCAGACCAAGCGCCCCGGCCGGCGAGAACCAACCATCCCCGGCCGTTATTGCATTCACCTGCAAGATCCCGGCGACCACCTGGAGAGGAAGACCGACAGCTAAACCCCACCGAGCACACGACCGCCACAAGGTGAGGTGATCGGACGGCTGGGAGAGCAATCGGGCTCGTGACGCACGAAGACCCAGAATGAACGCGGCGAAAGCCATCGGCGCTTGCAGGAAGAAGCCACCAAAAAGTATCGACGGCAGTGCTTCGAATCGTGCGAGAGCAGCATCGGTGAAGGTCCCTGTTGTCAGTGCCTGGTCCAGCAGGCCACCGGCACTGTCACTCGCACTGTCCTCGGGAAATGCCGCTATGAGCAACGCAATGATCACCAAAAGGACAACGGCGGTGGAGAACACAGCTATGGTCCAGCGCCGTAGTGCCCGGTCAGATAACCGCGACAGGGCGAAGAGAAGGAGTCCGAGGATCGAGTAGACGATCAGAATGTCGCCGAAGAAGAAGAAGATCGCGTGAACAAGACCAAAGAGGAACAAGACCAGCAGGCGACGCAAATAACGTCGTCGATTCGGCTGACTGTTGTCTCGAAGAATGAACGATGCGCTGTAGCCGAAGAGGAAAGAAAACAACAGGTAGAACTTCCCCTGCGCGAGAACGATGACCAGAAATGTCATCACCCGATTCGCAGAACCCTCGATCGATTCGGCGGTAAACCCGTCGGCACTGATACCGAGAAAAGCGGCGTTCACCACCACGATGCCGAGCAGGGCGGCGCCCCGCAGGCGATCTGGCAGGGCCTGACGGGGGGTTACTGGTGACACCGGCCCAGGCTACTTGAGGCAGTCAGACGGGTGCTGCCGGGTGAGCAGTTGCTCGGTACGCTCATGCGATCCCACATCTTGACCAGGAGACCCGCTTGTCTAGTAATCGCTTCATTTTGACCCTGCGTTGCCCCGATGCGCGCGGGATCATTCACGCGATCTCCGGTGCCCTCCTCGAGCTCGAGGGCAATGTGTTCGAGCAGGCGCAATACACGAACGAGAGCACGGGTGTGTTCGTCATGCGTACGCGATTCGAGGCCAACACCGCTGACGTCGAGGTGGTACGTGCCCGCCTGGAAACAGCAACAGCGCTCTTCTCACCGACTATCACATTGCGCACAGAGAACGACCTACCGCGAATCCTCATCATGGTGTCGCAGTACGACCACTGCCTCGTCGACCTTCTCTACCGACAATCCCACGGGGAAATTGCAATGGACGTCCCCGTCATCGCGTCTAACCACGAAGCATGCCGTGTCATCGCTGAGCAGTACGACATCCCGTTTATGTATGTGCCGGTCGAATCTGGTGTCGACGGCTCAAAGGCAGCAGCCGAGAGCCGCCTGAGAGAGATCATCGAGGAGTACCGGATCGACGCAGTGGTTCTCGCCCGCTACATGCAGATTCTCAGCAATGACCTCTGTCGAGATCTGGAAGGTCGGGTGATCAATATTCATCACTCGTTCCTTCCGGGTTTCAAAGGTGCACGGCCGTATCACCAGGCGTACGACCGCGGAGTGAAGCTCATTGGAGCGACGGCTCATTTCGTGACCCCGGATCTGGACGAAGGACCGATCATCGAGCAAGACGTCGAGAGGGTTGAGCACCACCAGACGGCGAACGATCTTGCTCAGATCGGGCGTGATGTCGAACGCGTTGTGCTGGCTCGTGCGGTCAAACTCTTCGCCGAGGATCGAGTCTTGTTGGATGGTCAACGCACGGTGGTCTTCTCATAGTTCGCGTGAACGACCGTTGTGATTACGTATCGTGAATATGCCTCAAGCCGGAATCGGGACGAAAGGAGAGACAGCGTGCGCACCCTGGTTGTGACGAACGATCTTCCTCCGCGCCGCGGTGGCATTCAGACGTTCGTCCACGAGATCCTCCGACGCCTGGACCCTGACTCCTTCGCAGTTTTTGGCCCAGCCGAAAGCGGATCGGCAGCCTTTGATGCGTCTGCTGGATACGAGATCCATCGATACGGGGGCTCCGTCATCCCCATACCTCGCGTGGCGAAGGCGGTTGCCGAGGTCGCGGCGGCCACGGGGGCAGGGCAGATCATGCTCGGTTCGGGCATGCCGAACGCGTACCTCATCCCGCTGCTACGAAGACACGACCTGCCGACCGCCCTGGTGATCACGCACGGAAATGAAGCCGGATGGGCTCAACTGCCGGGTGGAAGAGCTCTCGTGCAGCCGTTGAATGGTGCCCGAGCGGTGACGTATCTCGGTGACTTCACGTACCGAATCCTGAGCCGGTACATCCAACCCGCGGCCAAGCTGCACCGACTCTCGCCCGGTGTCGACACCGATCGGTTTAGCCCAGGCAACGGCGGCGCGGACTTCCGACGTCGCCACAACCTGAGCAACGCGTTCGTTATCGGAACACTGACCCGACTGGTACCCCGCAAGGGGGTGGACCTGCTCATTCGTGCGCTGCCGTACGTGCGTCGCGCCGTTCCTGATGCACACGTGCTGGTCGCCGGCGATGGACCGCACCGCAGAGAACTTGAAAACCTCGCCCGCCACTTATCCGTCGACGATCGGGTCGTCTTCGCAGGATCGGTGCCCGAGTCGGAACTCCCCGCCGCCTATGACGCGATGGATGTCTTCGCTCTGCCCACACACACCCGCCGATGGGGAGTCGACATCGAAGGCTTGGGCATAGTTTTCCTGGAAGCTTCGGCAGCGGGGGTGCCGATCCTCGTCGGCGACAGCGGCGGCAGCGTCGATGCTGTACGTGACGGAGAAACCGGAAACCTCATCGGAACGAATCCCGAGGCAATTGCCGCGGAAATCGTCGAACTCGCGCACAACGAAACTCGAAGGCGCGAGATGGGGTCCCACGGTCGTCAATGGATGGTGGACGAGTGGCAGTGGGCAGACCGAGCGACGAGCGTGTCGGGAATTCTTGGGGGAGACTGACGGGGTGTCAACGCTCTCCACTACTTCCACCCTGGCCGAATGGATGGATGGCAAGCGAGTTGTAGCGCTCACCGGAGCGGGATGCTCGACCGCGTCTGGCATTCCGGACTACCGAGGTCCGAACGGTGCCTTCACCCGCGGTCACTCACCAATGACGTACCAGCAGTTCCTCAAGGATCCGCAGGGACGAAAGCGCTACTGGGCCCGTGGTCATGTCGGGTGGACACGCTTTCGCCAAGCTCGACCGAACACCGCCCACACAGCGCTGTCTGACCTCGAACGTCGAGGTGTCATCGCGGGTGTCATCACGCAGAATGTTGATGGCTTGCATGAGGCGGCCGGTTCGAGAAACGTAATCGACCTGCACGGTCGACTCGACCGGGTGGTGTGTTTGACCTGCCGGACGTTCGAGGACCGCAACGATGTGCACGAGCGCCTCACGCGCGCGAACCCGTGGTTGACGGGTGCGTCTGATCGAATCAACCCTGATGGTGACACGGATATACCCGAGGACGCCCTTGACAATTTCGTGATGGTCCCCTGCACACAGTGCGGAGGCGACCTCAAACCCGATGTGGTGTATTTCGGAGAGAACGTTCCGGTAGAGCGCGTCCGGAACGCCTACGCGATGGTGGACTCTGTGGATGCACTGCTCGTTGCCGGATCGTCACTCACGGTCTATTCGGGTCGACGTTTCGCGCTGCACGCGCACAAAGACGGAAAACCCATCGCCATCATCAATTCCGGAGAGACAAAGGCCGATGACCTCGCATCGCTTCGCATCGATGGTGATGTGGGTGAAACCCTCGAGTCATTGATCTGAGTCGGTGGCACTTGATGGTCGTGGTTCTCGGGCGGCCGGAATGTAGCCGGCGGGCAACGGCCCACCCGCAGCAACAGCCCTGTCGAGGGCGTCGGCGTCGCAGACAACACAGCAGTCGACGTCCACCCACCCAACGATCGACAACTGCGTTCCCCGAGAGAACTGCGTCAGCGGACGTGGGCGTTTGACCAGGACCGTTCTACCGCAGCTTGCACAGACCCCGGAGGCAGAGGACCAGCGATGATCGCACCCGTCGCACACGATGTCTGCCTCGTCGCGACGGAGATCACCGTCTTCGCCGCACTCCGGGCAGGCGATCATCGCCCTACCTCTTCAGCAGGACCGGACCAGAGACACGCACCTTGCGATTCGTAATCGGCGAGCAGGTTCCGAAAAGGTCGCACGCTTGGGTGTAGCGCTTGCTGGTCTTGAACGTCTTGCGTCCCTTGGTCGGGTAGACGATCTGGAACAGGCCTTCGCTACCGGTGAAGTTGCACCTAACCATGGTGCCCTTCTTGTTAGTTTTGCATTTGCGGTAGCGAGTGCCGACGATCCATTCCTGCATTGTCTGCATGGCTGTTGCTCCGGGGCTCCCGTCGTAGTACTGGATGCCCCACAGATCGTTCGGCGGCTCCCAGGTATACATGTACACCCGGGAGATGCCCAGCCGTAGTGCGTCGAGGTAGGCGATCGCGGTCCAGTTGGCCGCCTTCGCACCCTCGATGTCGACATCGGGGTTCTGCGGACCCGGGCCCTTCAGGCCGAAGTTGTTCTCGGTATCCCATACAGGCTTGACCGGAGCGCCCTTTTGCTTGAGCAGACGGTTGAACTTCTCTCCCAAGATTCCCCGGTCCACCGGAGTACCCAAGCTGTGAGGGTAGGTATGAACTGCGTAAGCATCGATGGGCCAGCCGTAGTTGGCGAGTGAATCGAGGAACGGTCCGTACCACCTGTAGAACTTGTTGTTCTTCGCCCCCAGTCGTGTTCCGACGCTTGTGGCGACGACAGCTGCACTCGGATCGACCGCCTTCACGATGTCGTACGTCCGCTTGGTCAACAACGCCAGCTGTGCGGGAGTCCCCTCGAAGAATGTCAGCAGATTCGCCTCGTTCCAGGGCTGGTACGACGTGATCTGTCCCTGGTAGCGGTTGACAACGGCGGAGACGAAACGGTCGTACGCGCCGAGATCGGTGGGCATGCCGGCGGCACCGCTGGTCGGCAGGCAGGCCGGAACAACACAGGTGCTCGCGCTGTAGAAGGCAGGAGTACCGGCGATCACATACATGATGTCGGTTACGCCGTTCGCACGGGCGTTGTTGATGGCGTTATCTAGGTTGGTCCAGTTGTAGACCCCGGGGGCTGTCTCGATGTTGGACCACGCGACGTCGTTGTCCCACAACCGAAGAGAGCCGAAAGAAATGGACGGCCACACGCCGTACTGCTCGTTCTTCACGTGAAGCCCGAACATCTCCGAGGGGATGATCTGGCCCTTCAGGGAATCGAAGTTGGTCAATCCCCGCTTCTTGGCCTGAGCCGGCCCGGCGAGGGAAAGGCTCAGTCCCGCCACCAGGGCGAGGGTCAGGGCGGAGACAAGGGCGCGGTACGTCCGGGGGAGGTTTTGTCGCATTCCCCTATCGTGCCATGAAGGGGGTGCCAACGACGACGGCGGTGACGTCGTCCGTGTCCCAATTTCCCGCGTGCTCCCGAATATGGGACACCACGCGGCTCAGGACCTCTGATGAATCAAGGCGAACCGGCCGCTCTAACCCCCGCACGATGCGACTCACGTCGTCCGTGTTGAGATCACCACCGTTGGGAGCGCGGTTCTCGACAAGGCCATCGGTATAGGCGATGAGCAGGCTCCCTGGCTCGAAAGGCACCGTCTGCTCCTGCCAGGAGCCACCGAGGGAACTCACCAAGGGGCCCGTCCCCGAGCACACGTGGGTGTCCTTGTCGATCGTGACGACCACCGGCGGGGGATGGCCAGCGTTGGCGTAGGTGATCGTGTGCGCTGTCGAATCCACGACAGCGACGAAGGCCGTCACAAAGTTTTCATCGAACGCCATGGCGTCCAGCGCTAAGGAGAAGGCAGCGCCGGGAGAGCGCCCTTCGATTAGGGCCACATGCAGCAGATCCCTAGTACGCAGGGCGGTCAACACCGCGCCTGTTCCATGTCCGGACGTATCTCCGACCACGAGTGCCAGCCGATCATCGGCCAGGGGAATCGCATCCCACCAATCGCCAGAGAGAACCCCCTCGGCGGTGGCAGAGATGCCAGCTACCTCACAACCGGCTACCGACCCATGCACGGGAGACAGCATCAGTGACTGCATGGCGGCAACCAGCGGCGCATCCTGCATGAGCCCATCGCGTGCAGCCGAAGCCTCATCAATCTCTGCGACCAAGGTCCGCCGGAGGTTCTCCGCATCACCCGCCACCGCTTGAAGTTCCGGTGGCCCGACCGTCTCCACCGGGTGAGTGTGGGGTACGCGAACAGAACGGTGCAGGTCACGCCGGATGGAGCGCAAGGGTTTGATGACCCACTGATCCAAAGACACCGACGAGTAGGCAACGAGGAGGGCGACGACCAGCGCGAGAAGGAAGAGCCATATGCCGAGTTGAGTGCCGAACGCCGACACCGTCGCGCGAGCGGCATTGCGCTGATCCTCCACTTCATCCCGCAAGTCAACGGTCGCGGCAATCATTGAATCGTAGGAACGCCATGCCTTGGGTTTGTTGGTGGCACGGGCGGCAGCTGACGTTCGACCTTCGTCCATGGCTTCGAGGGTCGGATTCGAGTCGTCGTTCAACCACACCTCTTGCGCGGCGCGCACTCCGGCGAGCTGACCGAGCAAGGGTGGGTCGCCATCGAATGTCGCTTCGAGTGCGCGAATGAGTGAGTTGGCCTCCGCAATAGAGGTCTCGTAGGAGACGAGGGCTCGTTCCCGTCCGGTAAGGACGTAGTCGCTGAGGTCACCCGATGCGGACGATTGAGCCAGCAGCAGGTTGTCGGACAGTTCGGCCGCGGGTGACAACTTCGCCTGCAGATTCCGGGCACCGTTGTAACTGACGAGGTACTGAACACCGATGACCAGGGCGATGATCACGAGTAGCCCGGTGGAGGCCGTGAGGACAAACAGGAGTCTGCGGCGTAGGGACAACGATTTCAGCTCCATAACGCCGTCAGTTCCATGCCGTCAGGCTGCCAGGTAAGCGGCCTCAGGGCGAGCAAGGCGAGGGGGTGCGTCCTCGCCGTAGTCTTAGCCGGTGACCGCACCACGGCTGCGCCCAGAAATCGACTCGCTGCCCGCCTACAGGGCAGGGCAAATGCCGGCCCCTCGAACGGACATCGAGACGTTCAAGATCTCCAGTAATGAGACACCGTTCGAGCCACCGGATTCCGTGCGTCGAGCCATCGAACAAGCGGCGGCCACGGTGCACCGATACCCAGACCCCTTCAGTCGACGACTCACCGGTGCGCTTGCTCGTCGCTTCGATGTGAATCAGGAGCAGATTTCGCTGGGCACCGGAAGTGTCGCCGTTGTCGGCCAATTGATCTGGGCGGCGGCGGGCGCGGGGGACTCCGTCGTCTACCCCTGGCGGAGTTTCGAGGCGTATCCCATTTGGGTGCAAATGACGGGTGCACGCAGCGTTCAGGTGCCGTTGCTGGCGGACGAGCGGCACGACCTACCGTCGATGCTCAAGGCGATCGATGACTCCACGCGGATAGTTTTCGTGTGTAACCCGAACAACCCCACAGGTGAGGCGGTGCGTCGGGATGAGCTCACCGAGTTCATCGACGCGGTGCCATCCGATGTGATCGTGGTGCTGGATGAGGCCTACCGCGAGTTCATCAGTGACACCGATGTTCCCGATGGCCTGGATTTCTTCCACGAGCGGAACAATGTTGTGGTGATTCGTACGTTCTCGAAGGCGTACGGATTAGCCGGGCTTCGCGTGGGCTTCGCAATAGCCCCCGAGCCCATCGCCGAAGGTATGCGCAAAACGGCACTTCCCTTCGGGGTTTCCTCCATCGCGGAAGACGCTGCTCTCGCTGCGTTGGAGTGCGAAGACGAATTGTTCGAACGTGTTCGACACCTGTCCGAGGAACGCGACCGCGTGTGGCAAGCCCTCGCGGACCAGGGTTGGGACATCCACCCAAGCCACGCAAACTTCGTGTGGCTTCGGCTGGGGGAGCGAACGCAGGAATTCGCGCAGGCGTGCGATGAGGTTGGAATCACGATTCGGACGTTCCCTGATGAGGGTGTTCGCATCAGTGTTGCGGAAGAGCAGGCCAACGACCGCGTCATCGACGTAGGAAAGTCGCTGGCCTAACTCGGCTCTTGAATTGGCGTCGGTCGTCGTTCGCCGGAAACAACAAGCACGACACCGCCGACCACGATCGTCACCCCGATCAGAACGTCGAGGGTGATCGGCTCTCCCACGACGAGCCATCCGAGAAAGACGGCGACGACAGGGTTGACGTAGGCGTAGGTCGCCACCAGAGACATGGGAGCGTTGCCCAATAACCACACATAGGCGGTGTAGGCGATCAGCGACGCGATGACGAGATAGCCAAGGGCGACCCACGATGCCGTCGAGGCGGCAGAAACATCGATGCGCTGGCCGGTGATCAAGCCAATGATGACCAAGAAGAATCCGGCAGCGATCATCTCGTAGAACGTCGTCGTCAGCGGATCACGCGGAAGGTCGAAACCTGATGATCGCCAAGAAAAGTACGCCCAAATGAAGCTGCCGACCATGATCGCCAAACTCCACCGGACCACATCACCGTCACCACCATCGACAGGGGCGGTGCCACCCGGCAGCAGCATCGCTGCCAACCCCGTCAAGCCGACGGCGACACCCGCCAACGTCCAACGAGAGGGGCGATCACCTGCACGTAGTCGGAAAATAATGATCCACAGCGGCATTACAGATACCAAGAGCGCCGTGACTCCGGAGGGAACGAAGCGTTCCGCCATAGACACCGTGCCGATACCAACGCCGAGAAGCGCGATACCCATGGTGGCGGCGCTACGGACTTGACGAGCGGTGACGGCCAGAGTTCGCACACCGCGGAACACGATCAAGCCGAGGCCGAGGATTGCTGCAGCGATCAGGAAGCGGATGCCATTGGTGAGAAGAGGCGGGAGGGTCTGAACCAGAACGGCAAGACCCAGATAAGTAGAGCCCCAGATGACCCAGACGGAAACCAAACGCGGAGCGATGGCGGCGGCGGTCGCCGACTGAACACCGCGGACGTCACGAAAACCGGACCTATCGGATTGCGACGCATCGACCACGGGCACACTGTTGCAGACCCTTCAGCGCCCGCCCGCCGAACGGGCAGCCCCACAACCCCGAGTGGCCAGGTACTTCCCTGCAGGTCAAGCGCTACGGGGTGACTGCCAAGGAGCCAAGCACCATCGATGCGAGTGCGTGATCGCCACTGAGTTGGACTGACGACGAAAGATCCATGTCAGGAGAACGACCGCAGGCCAGTGCGACGAATGTCATCCACGGCATCGAGACAGACGCCACTGGCTCACCACCGTCGGTGAACGTCGCCTTACCGTCCTCACCAACGGTGACAAATAGGTCGGCGCTCAACCCTGGTTCGGTAATGGCTACCTCGAGGACGGCACCGGCAGGGGCACCAGCGTTCTTGGCCCAGATCTTCGGCAAAGCGGATGTGAGGGTCTTCAGCGCCTCACGCGCTCCCGGGCCCGTCATGTTTCCCGGCTGCCCAACGGCCATCCGAATGTCCTGCTCATGCACCCAGACGTCGAACGTGCGCATACCGAGGAGCCGATGGAGAGGGGTGTCCCCGCGAAGCCAGGGAAGTAGGGCATCAGAGGGAAGTGAGATGAGTCGTTCGCGAGCGCGGGTGTGGCAGTCGGTGAGTTCTGCCAGCAAACTCTCGCGTGAACTGCCGCGCCGATAGTCGACGCCGATCTCGTTGAATCGGCCAAAGTCGGAAGACACGTGCGTTAGGGACGACCAATCCGGCGTGTGTTCTGGTTGCGGATCTCCAGCGAGTTGTGACTCAAGATCAATGATGTGGGCGACAAGATCTGATACCGACCAGCCCGGGCAGGGTGAGGCGATCTCCCAATCGTCGACCGTCGACACCAAGGTCGCGAAGTTGCCTATTGCCTGATCCCAGTTGTCGAGAAGAGCATCGCTCATGGCGTCAGCGTAGGCCGAGGTTGAGTGCCATAGATCGCGTTTGCCCGATCAAGGTGGAAAACCGTCCCCTCGAAGACAAGAACCTGCCCGTCCGCGAGTAGCGTGGAGGCGTGGGCGACGCTGGAGTGCGGGTTGCATTGATCCAGGTCGAGTGCAACGACACCGAGAGTGTCGACGATCGGATCGATCGTGTCCTGGGCGAAACGGACCGCGTACTCGGTGAAGCGGACCTCGTTGTGCTTCCGGAACTGTGGAATACCGGAGCGTTCGACCTCGCAAGCGCCCGACATCATGCCCAGCCCTTGGATGGCGACCTCGTTTCTCGGATGGCGGGCATCGCCCAGCGACACTCCACATGGCTGCATGGCGGGTCCTTCACCGAACAAGCAGACGACGGCCACTTCTTCAACACCAGCGTGCTCTTCGGTCCGGACGGTGCTCTGGAGGCGGTCTACCGCAAGATTCACGTGTTTGGTTATGGCGGCGAAGCCGATCTGATGTCGGCTGGCCCGGAACTTGTCGTAGTGAACACACCGTTGGGTGCAACGGGGTTGGCGACCTGCTACGACCTGCGTTTCCCCGAGCAGTTTCGGGAGCTCACACGCCACGGTGCGTCAGCGTTTCTGATCACGTCCGGGTGGCCGTCCGCGCGCATTCATGCATGGGACGTCCTCGTGCGCGCCCGAGCGATCGAAGATCAGGCGTGGGTGATCGCGTGCAATCAAGTCGGTCTCCAGCGTGGTGTTCACCTCGGTGGACACAGTGCCGTTATTGATCCGATCGGGGACGTCGTATCGCGGGCGTCGACGGAGGAGACGATCTTGTCAGCCACGGTGGCACCCGATGCAGTAGAGCAATGGCGTGGTGAGTTTCCCGCGCTGGGCGACATAGTGCCGTTCTAGGTCACCCGAATCACGATGACCGGATCCTTCTTCGGATCCAGCCACTTCATCAGGTTCCGCATGACCTTCTTCTTCACGGCGATGCAGCCGGCGGTCTTGTTTCCGTTGTCTACGTGAAGAAAGATCCCGCCGCCACGGGAAGTGTCGGGTGATGTCGAGCTTCGGCGTACTCCCTTCGCGCCTGTGGTGATAGGGCCTTGGGGAAGGTTGTAATCCAAAATGGCGACGTAGTCGTACTGATCCCCCATGTCCCACAACTTCTCGACGTACCCCCCGTAGGAATTCCACGATCGATCGACGGTTTGGAAGACGTTGTAGGTGCTGGGGACGCGCGGGTTGTACGTCCATGCATCGTTGCGATCCACCTGAACGTATTTCAGTGACGTTCCCGGATCGTCCTTGCGACCGAAGCCCCGCAGGATGTCGAAGACGCCGGTGGGCACCGTTCCCGTGCCCTGGCGTCGTTTATCTCCACGCACGAGGCCCCCGTACCCGAGTTGCGCTCGAACGGTGGGTTGGGTGATCGTCCACTTTCCGCGCCGCTTTTCGAACGCGGTGAGCGTGCCTTCAGTGGACGACCAACGTGGTGCCTCAACGACGATCACTTGTCGGGAGTCTGCGACCCGGGCGTCAGGGACGGATGTTGCGTGCGCTGGCGGAACGGCAGCGAACGAGACGATGGCGACGAGCGCGATAAGGGAAGGGCGCACGGGCCCAGGGTAACTACTGAACCAGTGGTTGTCCCGCCGCAGCCCATCCGTTGGTGCCGCTCTCGAGTTCGTAGATTCCGTTGATCCCCACTGCAGACATCTGATCGACGGCGGTCTGTGAGCGATTGCCGCTGCGGCAGTAGACGGCGTAGGTGCCATCGGCGTCGAGTTGGCTGACCTGATCGGTGAAGTCGGCGTACTCCACAGGAATGTTGAGCGCCCCTTCGATGTGTCCTTGGGCGAACTCTTCGGGCGTGCGCACGTCGACGATGGTGACGTTCGGTGAGGCGATGACATCGGCGAAGTCGGGGACGCCGACACGCACCGGCGCCTCGGGTGGTGCCACGCTGCCGTTTGCCGTTTGGACGACAGGTTCTGAAGCGGAGCCCGACGCAGAGTCGGAGGAGCAGCCGGAGACCGCCAGGGTAAGTGCCAGGGCGGCAGCACCGGCGAGGGCACAGGAGACGCGAAGACGTGATATCTGCATACCCCCCAGGGTGTATGAAGTCGGCGCTGAAAGCAAACTGACGTTCGACAGTTGCATCCCCGGCTCATGCGATGGAGTGGGCCCGCAGACGTACCATGGAAGCAGTCCTGCACGAATCCATCACGAGTGTCAGCGAGCCTAAGCGTGATTCCACCCCGGATCCTTCACGGGGCAGCAGCCGTGGCTGCCGCCGTGATGCTCGCCGGTGTCGTGACTCCGGTGGCGGCCGCGCCCGACAAGATCGCAAAAGCGCCGCCGTTGCCCGATCTTCCCACCCCGGGCCGCGCCCTGATCGGCATCGAGCAACCTCGAGCCATTCCCGCGCTCGGAAACCCCACGGCCGGTCTCTGGATGAGCGTCAGCAGAAGTCGAACGGGCAACTCGCGAACACGGGTGAAGATGCCCGTCACTCAAGGTGTCCCGCTGATGGCGGATTGGAACGGCGACGGTGTCGCTACGCCGGGCGTCTTCACGGGTGGCGACTGGCTGGTGACCAATGCTGCGGTCGGGTCCGCGTCGTGGCAGGGATTCGCTTCCTTCGGCTCCGATGGAGATATTCCGCTTACCGGCCATCGAGACAGCGACGGGAAGGCTGACATCGCAACGTTCCGCGACGGCGTATGGAACTGGCGGGACTCGACAGGTCGGCAGGAGACTTTCGTGTTCGGTGACACGGGGGATATACCGGTCGTGGGTGACTGGAACGGTGACGGTGTCGACGACCCCGGTGTGGTGCGGGGGCGCACGTGGATAGTCCCGCGCCCTAACGGTGAAGGCACGCGGTCCTTCGAGTTCGGTGCGGCCGGTGACATTCCCATCGCGGGGGATTGGGACGCGGACGGAAAAGACGGCCCGGGTGTTGTCCGGGACAACCAACGATGGATTCTCGCTCGAAGCGTCACCAAGACCGACGACGTCAGCCAAATCGTGTTTCGAGTCGAAGAAGGGGAATCACCCCTAGTTGGGCTTCAATCGAGCGCCCCGGGTGCCTGTCCGACAGCCACCGCGGCTGCAGAAAGGTTCGGCAAAGTCGAACAGCGGAAGGTTCGACCGCCATTGCTCCCTCAGGGAACTCGCCTGATTCCGGGATATCAAGAAATCAATGCAACGCTGCGCGACGGTATGCGCGGGGTCATGGTCACCGACCTGACCGATCGTTTGCAAACCCGCACGATGATGGCGTACTACGACCCATTGAGCAGCGAGCCATCCACGGAGGAAGCGATCCGTCGATCGGCAAACGCGGCGCTCAGTGCCGCGATCTTGTACAGCACGAGCGGCTACATCAAGGACAACCGCATCACCCGCAAGATGCTCCTGGACTACGCCCGGTGGCACATTCGATCGATTTCCTGTGCCCACGGATCGATCTCCCCGGGTGGATGGGGGAATGGCTGGCAGACCTCGCTGTGGGCCGTCGTCGCCGGTCAAGCTGGATGGATGCTGTGGAATGAGCTAACTGTGCAGGAGCGCTCGTACGTCGCGGCGATGGTCAACAGCGAAGCTGAGTATGCGGCCCAACGGGGCCCTCGCTACTTCCGCGATCGGTTGGGCGCTGAACTCACGCCGGGAAACTCTATGTCTGATGAAGTTTCGTGGGACTTGCTGTCGCCCGCCCTCGCCTTCGCGATGTTCCCCGATCACGACAAGGACGCCAAGTGGCGTGACTCGTTGATCGCCATGGCTATCGCGTCCTTCGCCCGGCCCAGCAATCTGCGAGACAACACGTCCGTCAATGGCATCAGCGTGAGTGTCCGCCTGCCGGGCACGAATGCGAACGAAGACGGAACCGTGACGAATCACGGAATCGTGAATCCGGACTACACACAGAACGTCCAGCATCTGTGGTGGGCGGCCACGTTGCTTCGCGCCGGACGTCAATCCGTGCCCGAAGCCCTGTTCTTGAATACCGACATCGTCTACCGGGCGCTCGCCGTCGTGGAATTTGCCAGCCCGCCGTATGCGGCTCCGGGTGGGACGGTCTACGCGCCAGGTGGACAGATCTACTACCCCATGGGTGTGAGTTGGGGCATTCGTCGTCCGGCGACATTCGTCGGGGTAGACGCCTTCGCCAATCTGTACTCCGCACCAGACACCAATGCGGGGACATTCCTGGCGGCTCACGCCTACGACACCCGCGCGTTGCAAATGCGCTTCAGGTCTGGGCGGATCTACGCCGCTGGTCAGGAGGAAGAGTCGTATCGGCGCGGTAGGGAGGAGTACGCCCTGCAACAGGTCGCTCTCGCGTGGTGGGCGGGGGCGTGGAAGGCCAATGGCGCGAGCATGCAGGTTGACACCACCGCGTATCCGTGGGTTCGATTGCACACCGGATACGCCTTGGACGAGACCGGACCCTTCCAGGCGAAGTGGGCGTGATCGGTAGCGCTAACGGGAACGCGAATTGAGTGATTCGAGATAGGCGTTGTACGCGTCGAGTTCGGCATCGCCGTCTCGCTCCGCCTGTCGATCCTTGCGTTTGGCTTCACGCTCATCACTGCGTGACCACTGCACCGCTATCGCGATGAGCACGATCAGACTGGGAATCTCGGACAAGCCCCAGGTGACCTGCCCTCCGAGCAGCGTGTCCCGCAGCGGATCGGTGATCCATTCGGGCCGCACCATTCCGTACCACTCGACGGCCATCGGTGTTGTGCCCATCATGAAGATGACGGCGAAGAACCCGTGAACGGCGAGCGCTAGCAACAGCAAGAGCAGGCGACCCCAGTACGGCAGTGGTCGTGGGCGCGGATCGATGCCGATGAGCACCCAATAGAAGAGGTAGCCGGAGGCGATGAAGTGGGTCTGCATGACGACGTGGCCTACGTGCGAGCCCATTAACCATCCGAATAGCGGTGTCATGTACAGCCCGTACAACCCGATCACGTAGACGATGAACACGTAGAACGGATTGGTCAAGACTCTGGTGATGGGGCTGTGCAGGAACCACACCAGCCATTCGCGAGGTCCGCGCTCGCCGGTGGTGGACGGTTTCAAGGCCCGTAATGCGAGGGTGGCCGGAGCACCCAAGACCAGGAGAATCGGGCCCAGCATGGTCAGCACCATGTGCTGAGTCATGTGCAGGCCGACGCTCACTTGAGCGTAGGTGGCTATGCCGGCATTGGTGCACCAGATGACGACGGAAATACCACCGAGCCAGGAGACGAGTCGCATGACCGGCCAGTGAATGCCGGCTTTGCGGATGCGAAGGAATCCGATCACGTAGAGCGCGGCGGCGACGAGACTTGCGGTGAAGAAGAGTGGATCAACGCGGAAGCCCAGGGCGACCGACTCGATCGTGGGTGGTGGTGGATACGCGAAGCCGAGAAGTGATTCCCCGTACGACGGAAAGATCTCCTCCTCGCGAGGGTAAGGACTGGATGCCAGTGACACTCCCAATCCGATTGCGGTGGCCATGAGGACCAATTCCGAGACCGCGACACGGACGAAGGCTCGGGTGCGGGAGGCGGTGTCTAAGGTGGGAAGAAGCCGATGCCGCATCCGTAGACCGAGGAGTGCCAGGCTCACGATGAGCCCGATCTTGATGAGAATCACGTTGCCGTATCCGGTTGTGAAGAACTGGTCGAGCCCGTCGAGTCGGGTGTAAGAGTTCGCCAGACCGCTGGCCGCCAGGAGAACGACGGCCGTGATGGCGATCGCTGAGAAACGTTGGACGGCGCGCGCCATAGGAAGATCCCGCTTGAAGGCGTGCAGAGTCAGCGCGAGCAATCCCCCGACCCACAGCACCGCCGACACCATGTGCGTGACGCCCGCCGTGATGGCGAGTTCGTGGTCGCCCAGTGATGAACTGTGCCCTGCGAGGCCGGGAAGTGCGGCGGCCGCCACCGCGACCGCCAGCCATGTTCCGCTGGCACCGGTGGTGGCCGAGGTCACGGCGCCGACCGCGACCACGAGGGCAAGGATCGACATGACCAGCAGTGCACGGGTGCTGTCGATTTCGTTTGCGTACGTCGATACGACGGCGGGCGTGAGTGCGTCCATGAGTGGAACACCAAGCACCAATGCCAACACGAAGAACAACTGGACGGCTGCCAGTAGTGCCCAAACCCCGGCCGCCCACACCGCGCGGACCGCGTCCTGTCGGCCTGTCCGCGACAAGGTTCCGTCCTTTCCGGATGGGGCGAGAATCGTCGCTGACAGGAGGAGTCCGACGGTCGCGATCGCGGCGAGATCGGTGAGAACGCGCAGCGCGGGCGCTCCCCAGGTAACGAGCGGTCCGGGATCAGCGAGGCCGGGGAGCGCTTCGTAGGTGCCACCGGCGAGGACGAGCCCGAATGCCGCCGCGACCAGTGCAACGGCGATGAGGCCGAGCGAGACCGACGTGATGCGCGAACGCTGCACGGGAATGCTGGTGGGTGTCTGGGTGGTTGTGGTCATCGCGATCTAGTTTCGCTGCCGTGCACGAACAATGATCGCCGAGGCGGCGATGACGCCGAGAAGCAGCACAATACCGGTCGCCACAAAGGGCGTGACCGACGATGAATCGGTGCTGGAAGAAGTCAAGGATTCGTTCGCAGGCGATGCAAAAGGAGCTGACGCGGTGGGTGATGACGCAGGAGTTGATGACTGCGCAGACGGCGTGCTGTCGGACGAACTCGGCTCCAGCGCGCTCGGCTCCGGCGCGGTGGCTGCGTAGGAGAACGAAACGGTTCCCGTTACGGGATGACCGTCGGCCGAGACGACCCGATAGGCGATCGAATACTCGCCGGGTGGCGCCTGTGGTGGCCACGGGAAGATAACGTCGGTTCCCGGCGGCGGTGTTTGCTCGACCCCGATCGTGGAATAGAGGTCTCCGGCGGCATCGAGGATCGAAATCTCCACAAGTTCTTCGAACAGTTCCTCACTGAACGTGAGCCGGATTTCCTCGGGCGCGACCTCAAGTGATTCACCGTCCTCGGGTGTGCTGACCTGCAGGTCGGCGTGCGCGGAACCGGTGGGCGCCATCAACACCGAGAGCAGAAAAACCATCGCCGCCGTCGCGGCGAGAGCAATGTTTCGGTGCACGTCTACGAGCGTACGCGTCCGGGCCGTTGCTCCCACCACCAACCGATGGGCTCCGCCCAGCGTGCAAGGAAGGGTGCAGCGAACGCGGTAATGAGCACGTAGGCCGCAACGAAGGTTTGAAAAGTTGGGGGAAGGATGCCGCTCACGGCGACAAGGCCCGCAATGATGACGCTGAATTCACCACGCGCGCTCAAGAGCGCGCCGGCGCGCAGTCGGGAGATGGTGCCTCCCTGGACGGTGGCGGCGGCGAACCAACCCGTGACGAACTTGGTGCCGATCGTGAGAAGGGCCAGCCCGGCTGCGGGAAGCAGCACGGCCGGCAGATTGCTGACATCGGTCGATAGGCCGAAGTAGACGAAGAAGATGGCTGCGAGAAGTTCACGAAGAGGATCGAGGCGACGGCGGGCGACTTCCGCGAGCTCTCCGGTGAGCAGCAGTCCGACCAGGAAGGCGGCGACGGCGGGTGAGAATTGGACAAGTCCAGCCAGCCCGGCAGCAGCAACGGCTGCGCCGAAGACAATCAGGAGCAGGCCGACCGGCTCGCTCGCGTTGAAGAGTCGCTTGAAGCTGGTGTCCCCCTTCAACGTGATGACGATGACGACCGCAACGACGATGAGCGCAACCGAGACGCTGATCAATCCGGTAACTAAACCCGTTCCCGTCAGAACCACCGTGAGAATTGGTAGATAGGGGGCCATGACCAGGTCCTCAAGGACCAGAACGGACACGACAGGTTTGGTTTCGGGGTTGCGTCGCCAACGGAGATCTCGGATGACCTGGGCGACGATGCCGGACGAGGAGATGTAGGTAACACCGGCAAGGGCCAACGCACCGGGAACGCCCCACCCGAAGGCAAAACCGACGAGTGCCCCCGGAACCGAGTTGGCGATGAGATCAATGACCCCGGACCGAGATTGGCGCTGAGCCGTTTGAACGAGCTCGTCTCCTGAGTACTCGAGTCCGAGAAGAAGAAGCAGCAAGATAACGCCGAGTTCGGCCAGCGTGGGTACGAGCGCGTCACTGGAGTCCACCACGGACAGGCCGCCTTCACCGAAGAGAAGTCCAGCGAGCAGGTAGAACGGAACCGCCGATATTTCCCAGCGCCGAGCGAGCCGAGCGATGATCCCCAATCCGAGAATGAGCAACCCGAACTCAAGGAAAATCGTGCTGATTTCCTCATTCGCGGTGGCGGCAGGCACAACAAAGGCGTTGACCTGGTGCACCGCCCCTGGCATCACACCCGAATTTTGTCAGGTGCGCGCAGGGTCCTCTTCATCCGCGTCGCAGGAGGAATCTAGAAAGCCTCTTCCGGAAGTCGCATGATGTCGTCGTCGGTGGCTTCGGCGATGACCCGCTCGGCGGTCAGTAAGGGAAGACGGTTGCGAGCAAACCACTTGGCTGTCTCGATCTTGCCCTCGTAGAACGCCTTGTCACGGTCAGCTGCGCCCGCATCAAGCGCGGCGGTCGCCACTTCTGCTTGGCGAAGCAGAAGCCACGCAATCAGGAGGTCCCCACTCATCATGAGAAGACGTGTTGTGTTGAGACCGACCTTGTAGACCTCTTCGGGGTTCTGCTGCGATGCCATAGCCCAATCGCCGAGACGGCCGACGATTGCTTGGACATCCTCCAGGGCGACGCCCAGAAGCTCCCGCTCCCGTGCGAATGCACCCTTGCCTTCATCACCCTTCACCGTCTCGGTGATCTGGGCAGCGAGGTAGAAGATCGACTTGAACTGGTCACGGATCATCTTGCGGAAGAAGAAGTCCAGGCCCTGAATGGCGGTGGTGCCCTCATACAGGGTGTCGATTTTCGCGTCTCGGATGTACTGCTCGAGCGGGTAGTCCTGCAGGAAGCCTGAACCTCCGAAGGTCTGCAGAGAGACCGCCAGCATCTCGTAACTGCGCTCTGAACCCACGCCCTTGACGACCGGGAGGAGGAGATCGTTCATCCGCTCGGCCATGTCGAGGTCGACGTTCGTGTCGCCTGCCTGACCCATGACCACGAGGTCCTGCCAGTAGGCGGTGTAGGCGACGAGCGCACGCAATCCTTCTGCGTAGGACTTCTGCAGCATGAGCGAACGGCGCACGTCGGGATGGTGGGTGATGGTCACGCGCGGTGACGACTTGTCCATCATCTGCGTGAGGTCCGCGCCTTGAACACGGGTTTTGGCGTAGTCGAGTGCGTTGAGGTAGCCGGTTGAGAGCGTTGCGATCGCCTTCGTGCCGACCATCATCCGTGCGTACTCAATGACCTTGAACATCTGGGCGATGCCCTCGTGGACCTCGCCGAGCAGCCAGCCAACGGCCGGCTCTTTCTCACCGAACGTCAACTCGCATGTTGAGGACGCCTTGAGGCCCATTTTCTTTTCGACATTCGTGGCGTAAACACCGTTTCGCTCGCCGATCTCTCCGGTGGTCAGATCGACATGGAATTTGGGAACGATGAACAAACTGAGTCCCTTGGTGCCGGGGCCGGCACCTTCGGGGCGCGCGAGCACCATGTGCACGATGTTGTCGGCCATGTCGTGTTCGCCGGAAGTGATGAACCGCTTGGTTCCCTCGACGTTCCACGTTCCGTCGCCGTTGTCGAACGCCTTCGCGCGACCCGCGCCGACGTCGGAGCCAGCATCGGGCTCGGTGAGCACCATCGTGGCACCCCATCCTTTGTCGATCATCAGCTGAGCGAACTCCTTCTGGGAGTCGGTACCCATGGCGTCAATGATGGCGGCGAAACCGGGGCCGGACATGTAGAGGAAAGCAGCGGGGTTGGCGCCGAGCATGAGTTCACTAGAGGCCCACCGAAGGGATGGGGGTGCGCCGCTGCCACCGAGGTGCTCGGGGAGGTCGAGCCGCCACCACTCGGAGTCCATGAGAGCGCGGAACGATTTCTTGAAACCCTCGGGCATGGTGACGGTCTTGGCCTGCGGGTCATAGACGGGGGGCGTGCGGTCTGCCTCGGCGAATGTTTCCGCAAGAGGTCCTACAGCGAGCCGGTCGACCTCGTGAAGGATCTCCTTGGCGGTGTCAGCATCCATCTCAGCGAATGGGCCATTGCCCATGCGCTCGCCTGCACCGAAGACCTCGAAGAGGTTGAATTCCAGGTCCCGGACGTTGCTCTTGTAGTGCGACATGTCGCTCCCCTAACTCTCTGGAATCTAGGTCTCCACACCCAGGGTCCGTAAGTTACCCGTCAGTAACTTAATAATGCACCGGATCGTCGGCGATTGCAAGAGCAAGCGGGTATTCGTGCGGGGTGAGATTCCCGCTCAGCCCGCTTCCCGCCACAATGGGGCCCATGAGTGGATGGTCGGACTCCGTGACCCCCATCCCGCCCCCCTCATCGGCTCGCCCTGGTGTTCGGACCATGGCCTACGCGGGCCTGGTGACGGGTGGATGGGCGGGACTGGTCTGCCTGGTTTTGTACGGAATTGCGCGACTGTTCGGCGTCCCCATGGAGGTCGACACCATGGATGGCGTGGCGGTCGTGCCGTGGTTCCTCGTTCTCCTCATTCCTGTGATGTCCGGTGTAATCGGGGCCATCGCCGCGTTGCTGCTGCGGGGGCGTCGACACGCGGGGCGCATCGTCTTGTGGGTGGGAACCGTGTTGGCTGTGACGTCGCTATCCCTCTCCCTTCTTCCACCGGGGGCAACCGACCTGTCGACGAAGATCTGGCTATCTGCCATGTACGTGGTGACGTGGCTCTTCATCGTTCCTCAAGTCGCACGAATCGTCGGAGATTCCGAACCGGGGCGCCATGCCGAGCGCGAAGTGATCCTCACATGACGAGCACTCCCGAGGCGCCAGCCGAGCAACCGACGAGCGAGCGATCTGCGGCGCGGGCGATCCTCGCCGCCATGCGCCCACGTCAATGGGCCAAGAACGTCCTCGTGTTCGCGGCTCCACTCGCGGCCGGCAAACTTCTCAGCCCCGACGTTTTCCTCGTGAGCGTCGGATCTTTCGTTGCGTTCTGCTTGATCTCGAGTGCGACGTATCTGGTGAATGACGTGCGCGATGTCGAAGCAGACCGTGCGCACCCCGTCAAGCGTCGACGACCGATTGCCGCGGGAGAAATTTCGACCACGACGGCGCTGATCGTCGCGGCGGTTCTGGCGGTCCTGGCCCTGTCCCTCGCATTCACCATCGCACCGGCGCTCGGTGGAGTTCTGGTCGCGTACGCCGTCTTTACTGGCGCGTACTCGCTGTTCTTGAAGAACGAACCGGTTATCGAGTTGGTCCTTCTGGCCATGGGTTTTCTCCTGCGGGCGATCGCTGGCGGCGTGGCGTCAGGGCTGCCGATCTCCGAGTGGTTCCTGATCGTCGCTGGGTTCGGCTCGCTGTTCATGGCAGCCGGTAAGCGGTACGGGGAGCTTGATCGACTCGCCGGCGATGGTGGGAGCTCAGAGCAGGCCGGATCGGTGCGGGCGTCGTTGCGTGGCTACACGCTCGGTTACCTGCGATTCGTGTGGGGAGTGGCCGCCGCGGTCACCATCACGGCGTATTGCTTGTGGGCGTTCGACGTCGCCCAGACACCGTCGAGTTTCCCGTGGGCGGCGTGGAGTGTTCTGCCCTTCGTGCTCGCGATCCTTCGGTACGCGATCACTGTGGATCGAGGGGCGGCCGAGGCACCGGAAACGGCTGCTCTGGGCGACCGAGTCTTGGTACTCCTCGGTGTTGCCTGGCTGATCTTGTTCGGACTCGGAGCGGTGGGCGCATGACCGTGGAATCGCCACTGATGGCCACCGACGGTGATCGTCTGCTCACCGGCTGGGGCCGCACCGCCCCGTCTCGGGCAACTGTTCAGTCTCCATCGACGTACGACGATGTCGCCGTGGCAATCCGGGAAGCGGGCCCTCGGGGTGTGCTCGCGCGAGGCCTCGGTCGCAGTTACGGCGACGCGGCTCAAAGCGGCGGAGCCACGGTTTTCGACATGACGTGCTTGCACAGGTTCGAGCTTGATATCGATAGCGGCACCGTGACGGCGGATGCTGGTGCGAGCGTCGACGAGATTCTGCGGGCGATCGTGCCGGCCGGCTTCTTCGTCCCAGTAACGGCGGGCACTCGATTCGTCACGGTCGGTGGGGCGATCGCGGCCGACATTCACGGCAAGAACCACCACGTCGAAGGTAGTTTCGGAAGTCACGTTGTCTCGATGCGTGTTGTCGACGGGACGGGCCAGGAGTTGGTTCTGTCTCCCACGGACCCGACGACCAAAGAAATGTTCTGGGCCACTGTCGGTGGAATGGGCCTGACGGGAGTGATCGTCGAAGCGACGTTCCGTCTCCTTGCGATCGAGACGTCGAGTATGAGCGTGGACACCGTGCGGTGCTCTGACCTCGACGACGTGATGGCTCGCATGATCGAGGGCGATGACGACTACCGGTATTCGGTCGCGTGGATCGACAGCGTCGCACCGTCGGGACGGGGCGTGCTCACCAGAGGTGATCACGCTCGCCGCGAGCAGTTGACGCGAAAGCAAGAACACACACCTCTGGCGTACGCGACACCGGCCTTGCCGAGCGCACCTGCCTTCATCCCGAACGGCTTACTGAACTCCGCGTCTGTGCGCGCGTTCAACGAGGCGTGGTTCCGCAAGCACCCGAAGAGCCGATCGAATGAGATCCATTCGATTCCGGGTTTCTTCCATCCACTCGATGGGGTACGCGATTGGAATCGGGTGTACGGACCGCAGGGCTTCTTGCAGTATCAGTTTGTTGTTCCCGACGAGGCTGGATGGATTGTGGAACGCACGCTGTCTCGACTGCGAGACGCCGGTGCACCCAGCTTCCTTACCGTCCTGAAGCGATTCGGGCCTGCCAACCCCGCCCCCTTGTCGTTCCCTCAAGCAGGATGGACCTTGGCGACGGATGTTCCGGCGGGAAATAAGGCCTTGGCTCCAGTCCTTGATGAACTCGATGAACTCGTCGCCGAAGCGGGCGGTCGGTTGTATTTCGCGAAGGATTCCCGTCAATCGCCTTCGATGGTGGCGCGCACGTATCCACGGCTAGCGGCGTGGCACAGTGTCCGCGATCAGATGGACCCGCGGGGAGTATTCACGTCCGACCTGGGAAGAAGGTTGTCACTGTGATCGATGCTGTTGGTGAACCGCAGTCGGTGCTCGTGCTCGGTGGGTCGAGCGAAATCGCCCTCGCGACCGTGGAGGCCTTGCCGCGGACCCGGCTCCGTCGGGTGGTGTTGGCGGGGCGGCCGTCGGCGGAAATCGATCGAGCGGCAGCGCACCTGGGTGCGTTGGGCATTCCCTCGGTGGAAACGACCCTGTTCGACGCTGCGGATACCGGCAGCCATGGCGTGTTCGTTGATGGTGTTTTCGATGACGGAGATATCGACATCGTGCTGCTGTGTTTCGGTGTCCTGGGAGATCAAGCGGAAGCGGAAGCCGATCCGACGAAAGCCGTGGAGGTTGCCACAATCAACTACACAGGCGCGGTGAGCGTCGGGTTGAATGTCGCCCAACGGTTGCGCCGGCAAGGCCACGGAAAACTCGTGGTGCTGTCGAGTGTGGCGGGGGACCGTGCGCGTCGGTCGAACTACGTGTACGGGTCGACAAAAGCCGGCCTGGATGCTTTTTCTCAGGGTCTCGGCTACGCCCTAGTTGGCTCCGGAGCGTCTGTCTTGATCGTGCGCCCCGGCATGGTGCGCACCCGAATGAGTGATGGCTTGCCCGAGGCGCCGATGACGACCGATCCCGAGGTCGTCGGCACAGCGATCGTGCAGGCGCTGCGCAAAGGCAAGAGCGTCATCTACGTACCCGGCCCGTTGCGGTTCCTGATGACCGCCGTGAAGGCGGTGCCTCGACCCTTGTTTCGACGCCTACCCCAGTAGCGATCGGCTACGCAGTCGGCCCCGGCATGTGAATCACGGCCCGTGCGAATCAGGGAGCGGGTGACGGGAATCGAACCCGCACTGTCAGCTTGGGAAGCTGATGTTCTGCCATTGAACTACACCCGCGTGGGGTGCCCGAGTCTACTTGCCGGCGCGCCTGGCGAGTTCTACTCCCAGTGATTGGAAGTCACGCATCGAACTCGAGTAGTCGGAGAAAGCCGAAAGCCTCTCAACGAACGTCAACTCCGACTCCAACGTGGCGCGAACGTCGTCGAAGCGCCCATCAACCATCGCGGCTGCTCGCTCATGTTGTCGATACGCGGCCTTCCAGGCGGCGGGAGTATCCCTCCGCTCGGCCTTCTTGATTACGCGAACGAGCGTCGTCATCTCACGTCGAGCTTGACGAGCAGCCTGGGTCAGCTGGCGCTCTTGTTCGGGTGTGAGTCGATCCTGGTAGCGGTCGATGTAGTCATTTGTCAGAGCGGACACGTCGCTGCGGAGTTCTTGGGCGTCCAGAAGGGGGCTCGAGGCGGCGTGCGCGGGACCCACACCGACGAGAGCGGTGATGAGGCCGGTGATGATCGCGGTAAGGGTGAGCGTGGAGGCTCGTCGGATCGGGTGGTTCACGGTAGGTAGGACGCGCGTAGCGCTTACCAGGTTCCGCCCATACCCTGGTGGCGTGGACGAGAACACGGACCAAAACACGGACCAGAACACGGGCCAAAGCAACGTGTTAGGAGAGCCGCTAGAGGTGTGCAGCCTCGAGCCGTTGACGGGCTTCTACCGGGACGGTTTCACCAATACCGGCCCTGAGGACATTGGGTCTCACACGGTGTGCGCGGTGGTGACCGCCGAGTTCCTCGAGCACCAGAAGTCCATCGGGAACGATCTCTCGACGCCGCATCCCCAATTCGGATTCCCCGGGCTCAAGCCGGGTGATCGCTGGGGAGTCTGCGCGGGTCGGTGGCTGCAGGCGTTCCACGACGGGGTAGCTGCCCCGGTTGTTCTCAAGGCAACGAACGAGGCAGCATTGTTCGCCGTTCCCATCGAAGCACTGAACGAACACGCGGCCGATGTGCCCGACGACCCATCAGTGTTCGCTGACGGAGACTGATTGCCCCCTTCGCTCCCAGGGCGAGTAGCCTCGCCCCCGTGCTCTTGAGCGACCGGGACATCAAGGCAGAGCTCGCCGCCGACAGGGTGCAGATTGACCCCTACGACGAGGGGATGATCCAGCCCTCCAGCATCGATGTGCGGCTTGACCGCTGGTTCCGAGTCTTCGAGAACCACAAGTACCCGCACATCGATCCGAGTGTGGAGCAGCCAGACCTGACCCGGCTGATCGAGCCCGAAGGTGATGAGCCGTTCATCCTGCACCCCGGCGAGTTTGTGCTCGGGTCTACTTTCGAGGTGGTGACGCTTCCCGATGACGTTGCCGGACGCCTCGAAGGAAAGTCGTCCCTGGGGCGCCTGGGTTTGCTCACTCATTCGACGGCAGGATTCATCGATCCAGGTTTCTCCGGTCACGTGACGCTCGAGTTGTCGAACGTGGCAACACTTCCGATCACGCTTTACCCGGGCATGAAGATCGGACAGCTGTGCCTGTTCCGACTGTCGTCACCCGCCGAGCATCCGTACGGATCCGAGAAGTATGGATCTCGCTATCAAGGGCAGCGTGGGCCGACACCGTCACGCTCGTTTGCGAACTTTCACCGCACCCAGGTCTAACGAACCCTCGCGCCTAGTCACTCTTGACGGACTGAAGCATTAAGCGTGCTACGTCCGTGACCTCCACGCCCTCGGCATGGCCGTCTTGCTGCTTTGCGGCGACGGCGTCACTCATCATCACCGAGCAGAACGGGCAGGCGACGGCAACCGTCTGAGCCCCGGTTGCGATGGCTTCGTCGGCCCTGGTCTTGTTGACCGCGGTGCCGATCTTCTCCTCCATCCACATCCGCGCCCCGCCGGCACCGCAGCAGAAGGACTGCTTGCCATGACGCGGCATCTCGGTAAGTGAACCCCCCGCATCACCGATGAGTTCGCGTGGCGGCGTAATGACGTCGTTGTGTCGACCGAGGTAGCACGGATCGTGGTAGGTCACGGTGCGAGCCACGGGCTTGACGGCCGTGATCTTGCCGTCGTCGACGAGTGAGTTAAGCAGCTCCGTGTGGTGCACGACTTCGTAGTTGCCTCCGAGTTGCGGGTATTCCCTACCTAGGGTGTTCAGGCAGTGGGGGCACGTCACGACGATCTTCGTGGCCTTGATTTCGTTGAGAACCTCGACGTTCTGCATGGCCTGCATCTGGAAGAGGAATTCGTTCCCGGCACGACGGGCCGGATCCCCGTTGCAGGTCTCCCCCTCACCGAGCACCATAAATTCCACGCCGGCCATGTGCAGAAGTTCAGCGACGGCCTTCGTTGTTTGCTTCGCCCGATCCTCGAAGGCTCCGGCGCAGCCGACCCAGAACAGATACTCGACGTCTGCGGGAATTTCCTCTTCACCGTCCATGCCGAAGACGCGTACGGGGAAGTCGACCTCTTCGATCCACGCGTTTCGGTCGGAGGCGTTCATCCCCCAGGGGTTGCCCTTGTTCTCGATGTTCTTGAACAGGCCGTTGAGTTCGCTCGGGAACTCGCTCGCCATCAACACCTGATAGCGACGCATGTCAACGATGTGATCGATGTGTGCGATGTCGACAGGACACTGCTGCACACACGCTCCGCAGGTAGTGCAACTCCACAGAACGTCCGGGCTCATCACACCACCGGATGTTTGCGCCCACGGGTCGCCGTCGCCGTCTGCGATCAGTTGTCGCTCGGCGATCCCGAGGACGTCCTCATGCAGATCGGAGCGCTGGTCCGCCGCAGATTGCAACCAGGGAGCCGCGGCGTGGGACTGCTCACGCAGGGCGAGGGTCAACAATTTGGGGCTGAGCGGCTTCTCGGTGTTCCAGGCCGGGCACTGGCTCTGGCACCGGCCGCACTCGGTGCACGTGTTGACGTCGAGCAACGCCTTCCATGTGAAATCACCGATCGTGCCAACGCCGAGGGATGCGTCATCATCGAGCTCGTCGATGTTCTCGAAATCGATGGCCTCACCCTTGATGGCAATGGGTTGTAGGGGACCGAGTGCCGGTCGTCCATCCGCATTGCGCTGGAACCACACATTGAAGAACGCCAAGAAGCGGTGCCAGGCAACGCCCATCGTCGGCTGCGCCGCGACAGTGATCAACCAGGCCAGGGATACGGTGATCTTGATGAACGCCACGGTGGCGATGCCGGTTTCGAGTGTGGAGTCGGGCGTTTGTGCGAACCATGACCCGATCCATGCCGTGAAGGGGAAGTGCACGGCGGTGGCCCACGACTCACCCTTGGAGGAGCCGAGTGCGTACTCCATCGCTCGCAATGCGATGACGCAGACGCCGACGAGAAGGATCGTTATCTCGACGTAGTAGGCCTGCCACATAGTCGAACCGAAGAAGCGGGAGTTGCGTCCTTTGGAGTCCGGCCGATTGGACACGCGCAGCGCGATCAGGAAAACGATCGACAGCACCATGAGCCAGGAGAGGCTCTCGACGAGCCACTCGAACGGGGGGAAGTGGCCGAGTAGGGGAATCACGAAATCGGGGCTGAGTAGCTGTCCGTAGGCCGTGACCAACGTCAAGAAGAGGACGAAGAAAGCGACCAGCACGATCCAGTGGGCCGTGGCGACGATGGCGCCCACCGGTTGCTGCTTCAGGCGGCTGGCCAGAAGCGTTTCGCGCAGCAGGGTGGCGGTGCGCTGGCCTGGATTGTCCGACCTGCGGGTGGGCTGCCCTCCTTGGTAGGTGCGCACCATCCCGGCAAGGGTCCGAGCAAAGAGGACGATCGCTACCACGGTGGCGATCGCGGCGATGACCGTCAGGGCCGTGGCGAGGGCGGAACTCACGCGAGCACGCTACTAGGGGCACGGGGATGCAGCAGGGGACGCAGATTGTCCCAGCCCGTTGGGTGGGTGATCTACATCACGCTGATGGGGCCCGGCATGGGGAATTTTTCCCCGCTAGGACAGCGTTTTCTTATATGAGTCCACCAGACTCAAGTAGTATGCGTCTCGATTTGCAATTACGAGTCGCTATGGGTCACACTGGAGTCCCAAGACCACCCGGAGGGGATCGCAGCGGGAGAACTTCCGCCCCGACCCTGGCCGGAGAAGAAGAGAGCAAGGAGTGAAGCCACCATGGCTCGAGCAGTGGGTATCGACCTGGGAACGACCAACTCGGTCGTATCGGTCCTCGAAGGCGGAGACCCCGTCGTTATTGCCAATGCCGAAGGTTCTCGGACCACGCCGTCCGTCGTTGCCTTCGCCAAGAACGGCGAGGTGCTCGTCGGCGAAGTTGCCAAGCGCCAGGCCGTCACGAACATCGACCGCACTATCCGGTCCGTCAAACGCCATATGGGCACGGACTGGACCGTCGAGATCGACGACAAGAAATACACCGCGCAAGAGATCAGCGCGCGAACCCTGATGAAGTTGAAGCGAGACGCGGAGTCCTATCTCGGTGACGCTGTGACCGACGCGGTCATCACCGTACCCGCGTACTTCTCTGACGCCCAACGTCAGGCAACGAAAGAGGCCGGCGAGATCGCCGGACTCAACGTCTTGCGCATCATTAATGAGCCGACGTCAGCTGCGCTGGCGTATGGGCTTGACAAGGGCGAGACCGAGCAGACGATTCTGGTCTTTGACCTCGGTGGCGGAACGTTCGACGTTTCGCTGCTTGAGATCGGTGACGGAGTGGTGGAAGTCAAGGCGACCAGCGGTGACAACCATCTCGGCGGCGACGACTGGGACAACGCCGTTGTCGAGTGGATGGTCACTCAGTTCAAGAACGCGCACGGTGTCGACTTGTCGAAGGACAAGATGGCGATGCAGCGCCTCCAGGAAGCTGCCGAGAAAGCGAAGATCGAGCTGTCGTCGTCGACGCAGTCGTCGATCAACCTTCCGTACATCACGGCGAGCGCCGAAGGGCCCTTACACCTCGAGGAGTCGCTGAGCCGGGCTCAATTCGAGTCGATGACAGCTGACCTTCTGAAGCGGACGAAGGCTCCCGTGGAGGCCGTGATCAAAGATGCCGGAATAAACGTCGACTCCATTGATCAGATCGTTCTTGTCGGCGGTTCGACCCGCATGCCCGCTGTTGCGGATCTCGTGAAAGAGGTCACCGGTAGGGAAGCCAACAAAGGTGTGAACCCGGATGAGGTTGTCGCGATCGGAGCTGCCCTGCAGGCAGGTGTCCTGCGCGGCGACGTCAAAGATGTTCTGCTGCTGGACGTGACGCCGCTGTCGCTGGGTATCGAAACCAAGGGAGGCGTGATGACCAAGCTCATCGAGCGCAACACCACAATCCCGACCAAGCGCAGCGAGATCTTCACGACAGCCGAGGACAATCAACCGTCGGTGTTGATCCAGGCCTATCAAGGTGAGCGCGAGATGGCTGCATACAACAAGCAGCTCGGCACCTTCGAACTGACCGGTCTGCCGCCGGCTCCCCGGGGCATTCCTCAGATCGAGGTCGCCTTCGATATCGATGCCAACGGAATCGTGCACGTGTCCGCCAAGGACACCGCGACAGGCAAAGAGCAGTCGATGACTATCTCTGGCGGCAGTGCGTTGTCCAAGGAAGACATCGACCAGATGATGCGCGACGCCGAGCAGCACGCTGAGGAAGACAAGGAGCGCCGCGAGGAAGCAGACGTTCGCAACAACGCCGAAGCCCTCGTCTACCAGACGGAGAAGTTCCTCGCGGACAACGCAGACAGTGTTCCGGAGGACGCGAAGCCCAACGTCGAAGAGCCCCTCGGCGAGCTCAAAGCAGCGATCGAAGCAGGTGACCTCGCCGCCATGAAGGCGGCGACGGACAAGGTCGCTCAAGCGAGCCAGGCACTCGGTGCCGCGATGTACACGATGGCTCAGCAAGAAGGTCAAGATGGCTCTGCCGCAGCGGAGGGCGCAGCGGAGGACGCTGCTGATTCTGCGGAGGAAGAGGTCATCGACGCGGAGATCGTGGACGAGGAAGAAGCCAAGTGACCGACCCCGGACATTCGGAAGAGGAGAACGCCGGCGAGGGCGTGCGCGTCAGTGATAAGCGCCGTATCGATCCGGAGACCTACGAAGTCCGGGACGGTGTCGCCCCAACGTCTGTCACCGACGATGCACTGGCCGCGGAAGAAGCCGCGGCCAGTGTCATCGAAGGCGACGTGGTCGGCATCGAGGTGAAGGTCGCCGAACTGACCGCCGATTTGCAGCGCGTGCACGCGGAGTACGCCAACTACCGCAAGCGGATCGAGCGGGATCGAGAAGTCATGCAACAGATGGCCGTTGCATCGGCACTTGTGGAGCTGCTTCCGGTACTCGATGACATCGAACGAGCACGAGAACACAACGAACTCGACGGAGCCTTTCGCTCGGTCGGTGAGGGACTGGAGTCGGTTCTGTTCAAGCTCGGACTCGAGAAATTCGGAGCCTCGGGCGAGGAATTCGACCCGACCGTGCACGAAGCACTGACGAGCGAAGACAACGACGACGTGTCCACGCCGACGGTGACCACCGTCTACCAGCCGGGCTACCGATTTGGCGACCGCATTTTGCGGCCGGCACGCGTTGCCGTCGCTGGCACGTGATTACTCGGCGATCAACACCCAACAAGTAGGGATTTGAGCGAAGGACGATGAACAAGGACTGGCTCGAGAAGGACTTTTACGCAACTTTGGGTGTGTCCAAAGATGCCAGTGCCGACGAGCTGAAGAAGAAGTACCGAACCCTCGCTCGCGAGAACCATCCGGACAAAAACCCCGGAGACGCCGCAGCCGAATCCCGCTTCAAGGACGTCTCTGAGGCCTACGACGTCTTGTCCGACCCGGCAAAGCGCAAGGAATACGACGAAGCTCGTGCCCTCTTCGCCGGTGGAGGTTTCCCCGGCGGAGGCTTCGGCGGTGCCGGCGGCCCCGGAGGTTTCGGGGGTAGCCAATACAACGTCAACGTCGAGGACCTCTTCGGTGACAGCAGTGGCGGATTCGGCGACTTCCTCGGTGGATTGTTCAACCGAGGCGGTGGAGGGCGTAACCGTCAGCCACGGCGCGGACAGGACCTAGAGAGCGAATTAACCCTCTCCTTCGATGACGCGCTCGATGGGGTGACCGTTCCTCTGCGCTTGAGTAGCGATGCACCGTGCTCGGTGTGTAACGGGACCGGCGCGAAGGCCGGGACGGTTCCGCGCGTGTGCCCTACATGCGATGGAACCGGACAGACGTCGCGGAACGCAGGCGGCTTCGCTTTTGCCGAGCCATGCCCATCGTGTCGAGGTCGAGGACTCTTCGTCGACGATCCCTGCACCTCGTGCCGCGGGTCGGGGCGTGGAGTCAGCTCGCGAACGGTGCACGCCCGCATTCCCGCAGGCGTGAAGGACGGATCGCGAATCCGACTGAAGGGCAAGGGTGGTCCCGGAGAGCGCGGCGGGCCTGCCGGAGACCTCTTCGTCGTCGTGCACGTGGACGACCACGCGATCTTCGGACGCAAAGGCAACAACGTCACGCTGACGGCACCGGTCACCTTCAGCGAGGCGGCACTCGGTAGCCAGATCACCGTCCCCACACCGCGTGGTAATTCCGTGACGCTGAAGATCCCCGCGGGAACGTCCACGGGTCGGGTTTTCCGAGTGCGCGGTAAGGGTGTTCGGGGGAAAGACGGAAAGAACGGCGATCTTCTGGTCACGGTGAACGTTGCCGTGCCGCAGAACATGACCGACGAGCAACGCGACGCCCTGCAGGCGTACGCGGATCTGGTGGCAGGCGAGGACCCCCGCAAAGACTTGAGTGCACTGGCGGGAAATTCCAATGGCTGAGCAACGAGAGTCGTTCTCGGTCGCAAGTGACGCTCCCGTGTACGCGATCTCCATCGCGGCGGAATTGGCGGGGCTCCACCCGCAAACCCTGCGTCAGTACGACCGAGCAGGCCTTGTCAGCCCAACCCGGGTGGGCGGACGCAACCGCTTGTATAGCGGGCAAGACATTTTCCGACTGCGCGAGATCGCTCAACTGTCTGCCGAGGGCCTACCCCTCGAAGGCATTCGACGAGTGCTCGCGCTCGAAGAAGAAGTTCGCGAACTACGCCGCCGACTCGAGGAGTTCCGCGCAGACGCTTCGTCACGCGCCCTCGTTGTCTGGCAGCCGCATAGACGACAGCGTCGCCGTTAGTCGCCCTGCGCCATTCGAAGCACGGAAAGGACACAACCATGGACATTCAATTCACCACGAAAGCCCAGGACGCACTTGGCGCTTCCGTACGCATCGCGGCTGGCAACGGCAACTCACAGGTCCAACCGATTCATCTGCTCGACTCGCTCCTGCAGATGGGACCAGGAATCGCGAACGCGCTGCTGGAATCGGTGGGGGCAGACACGACTGCCCTGACCCGTGATGCACGAAACGCCATCCAGGCACTGCCGTCCGCGCAAGGCAGTTCCGTCACGCAGCCGACGTTGAATCAGTCGGCCTTGAAGGTGCTGAACGCGGCACAGAGTCTGGCCACAGAGCGCGGCGACGAGTACGTCAGCACGGAGCACCTGCTCATCAGCCTCGCGCAGGAAGGTGGCCCCGGAGTGAGCGACATGCTCGCCGCGGCGGGCGCGACGGGTCCCGCACTCGTGGCGGCTCTGCAGGAGATTCGTGGGCCTGCGCGCGTTACGACCCAGGACCCAGAGAGCACGTTCCAGGCGCTGGAGAAGTACGGCGTCGACCTGACGGCTCGTGCACGCGAGGGCAAGATCGACCCCGTCATCGGCCGCGACAACGAAATTCGGCGCACGATTCAAGTTCTTTCGCGTCGGACGAAGAACAACCCCGTGTTGATCGGTGATCCTGGAGTGGGAAAGACCGCTGTTGCCGAAGGCCTGGCACGCCGCATTGTTGAGGGCGATGTCCCCACATCCCTGGCAGGGAAGACTCTCATTGCGCTGGACCTGGGGGCGATGGTCGCTGGCGCGAAGTACCGCGGAGAGTTCGAAGAACGATTGAAGGCGGTCCTCGACGAGATCAAACAATCCGACGGTCAAGTTGTCACGTTCATTGACGAGCTTCACACCGTCGTCGGTGCGGGCACCGGCGGCGACTCGGCGATGGACGCTGGAAACATGCTCAAGCCCATGCTCGCGCGAGGTGAACTCCGCATGATCGGTGCGACAACACTCGACGAGTACCGAGAGTACGTTGAAAAGGACGCTGCGCTCGAGCGCCGGTTCCAGCAAGTGCTCGTCGACCAGCCGTCCGTGGAGGACACTGTCACCATCCTTCGCGGGATCAAGGAGAAGTACGAAGCTCATCACAAGGTGGTGATCTCCGATTCAGCACTCGTAGCGTCGGCCACCCTGTCCGACCGCTACATCACCTCACGCTTTCTGCCGGACAAGGCGATCGACCTCATGGATGAGGCCGCGAGTCGCCTGCGCATGGAGATCGACTCCTCTCCAGTGGAGATCGATGTACTGCAACGGCAGGTCGATCGATTTCGAATGGAAGAACTCGCGATCTCGCAAGAGACAGACGAGGCATCCAAGGAGCGACTCAAAAAGATCCGTACGGAGATCGCCGACAAAGAAGAGGAACTACTCGGCATGCGTGCACGATGGGATGCCGAGAAGCAAGGCCTCGATCGAATCGGCGAAATCAAGGTCCTCATCGACGACCTTCGAGCCGTCGCGAATAAGGCGCAGCGCGAAGGTGACTTCGAGCAGGCCTCACGAATCCTGTACGCGGAGATCCCCACATTCGAAGAGGAACTCGAGAAAGTCACTCGGGAGACCAACGAGCGTGAAGCCACCATGGTGAAGGAAGAGGTCACCGCCGACGACATAGCCGAGGTGGTGGCCGCTTGGACAGGCATTCCCGCAGGTCGCCTCCTGGAAGGCGAGACACAGAAACTTCTTCGGATGGAGGAAGAACTCGGACACCGCGTTGTTGGCCAGTCCGAAGCGGTTCGGGAAGTATCCGACGCCGTACGGCGCTCGCGGGCCGGCATCGCCGATCCGAATCGACCCACCGGATCCTTTCTCTTCCTCGGCCCCACGGGTGTGGGCAAGACTGAACTTGCTAAGGCACTCGCGGAGTTCCTGTTCGATGACGAGCGCGCGATGGTGCGCGTCGATATGAGCGAGTACTCCGAAAAGCACTCGGTTGCACGACTTGTTGGTGCCCCCCCAGGGTACGTCGGTTATGAAGAGGGTGGGCAACTCACCGAGGCCGTGCGCCGCCGCCCCTACTCGGTGGTTCTGCTTGACGAAGTGGAGAAAGCTCACCCGGAAGTCTTCGACGTGCTGCTGCAAGTTCTCGATGACGGCCGTCTCACCGATGGTCAGGGTCGCACGGTGGACTTCCGCAATTCGATCATGATCCTCACGTCCAACATGGGTTCGCAGTTCCTTGTCGACACCGACGTTCCGTTCGATGAACGCAAGGATCAGGTGCTCGGTGTTGTCCGGCAGCAGTTCCGCCCGGAGTTCGTGAACCGACTCGACGCGATGATCATGTTCAATCCGCTCGATCGTGCAGAATTGATGCGTATTGCTCGGATCCAAATCGAGCAGCTCCAGCGACGCTTGGATGAGCGCCGCATCTCGATTGAGTTGACCGAGGACGCCCAACAGTGGTTGGTCAACACCGGTTTCGACCCGATCTACGGCGCCCGACCTCTTCGGCGGCTGGTGCAAACGGCGGTCGGCGACAAGTTGGCGGTGGCGATCTTGTCGGGTGACGTCAAAGACGGTGATTCCATGACCGTCGGGGTTGACCCCGATGGGTCGGGCTTGATTCTGCAGGCCTAGGGGCAAGGTCTCCACGCCAAGGGCAACTTCTCGCGGTCTAGTGCAACGGCATTGTCAGGGTTGATGACCCCGGGCTGGTCGTCTGCGCAGACCCGCAGCGTGCAGGGCCCGCACGATCGTCCGAGAGTCGACCGGCTGCGCTCCCTCCGCGATGGCGCAATCGCGTAGTTCATCGGTGATGTCGTAATGATCGCCACCGAAGGATCGCTTGGGTAACGCCAGGCGAGCGGCGAACGCGTGGAGTTCATCGAGAGAGGTGTCGCTGATCAAGTGTGCCCACAGTCGACCGCGCCAGGGCCACACGGCGGAGTCGACCATGATCGTCATGGGGCCAGCCCTGCTGACAGTTGATCGAGTGCTTGTTCAAGGACTTCGGGCTGCTTGCAGAAGGCCCACCGCACATAGGGGAGTCCGACAGTCGAGTCGTCGCACAGGAGTTGGTGCGGGATCGCAATGACCTTGGCTCGATGCGCGGTGTCGCGACAAAACGTCGCGCCATCGTCGTATCCCAGTGGCCGCACATCGGTGGTAACGAAATAGGTGCCTTGGGAGGGGACGACTCCGAGGCCGCAACGGGCAAGCCCGTCGCTGAGTAGGTCCCGCTTGAGGGCGAGGTCCCGGCGAAACTCGGCGAAGTAGGTGTCCGGAAGGCGAAGACCGTGGGCGATCGCGTACTGAAACGGTCCCCCCGAAACAAACGAGAGGTGCTGCCGCACAGCGGACACTGCACGAATGAGCTCGCCAGGACCGTAGGCCCAACCCACCTTCCACCCGGTGAACGAGAACGACTTTCCACCCGATCCGACGGTGACCGTCCGTTCCCACATTCCCGGCAGAGTGGCGATCGGTATGTGGTGATGATCCTCGAACCACAGGTGCTCGTACGCCTCGTCGCTGATGACGAGCAGGTCATGCTCAATGGCCACCTCGGCGACCGCTTCGAGCTCGTCACGGGTAAAGACGATGCCCGTGGGGTTATGGGGTGAGTTCAGCAACAGCACTTTGGTGCGAGGAGTAATCGCCGCGCGAAGCCTGTCGATGTCTGGACGCAGCCCCGGTCTGGACAGGGGCACTCCCACGCGCACCCCATCTGCCAGCGATACCCCTGCCGCGTAGATGTCGAATCGCGGCTCGAACATGACAACTTCGTCTCCTCGCTCGACGAAGGCAAGCAGGGCTGATTGCAGCGCCTCAGATGCACCGGTCGTCACGACGACGCCGGAATCAGAGTCCACCGACAACCCGTAGAAGCGTGCCGAGTGCTCGGCAATCGCCTGACGAAGATCGGGAACTCCTGGCGCGGGAGGGTATTGGTTCCCACGACCCTCCGCGATGCACGCCCGCGCGATCTCGGCGATCTCTGCGGGACCGTCGGTGTCGGGAAATCCTTGGCCGAGGTTGATCGACCCGGTATGTCGAGCGAGGTCCGACATCTCCGCGAAGACGCTGGTCGCGTGTTCGCGCATACGCGCGACCAGGAGCGGTGGCTGTCCCTGCACCTTCCGAACGCTAGTGGCCTTACCGTGGGGGTGTGGAGTATGTGGACGTCGTTGGACCCGACGAAGGGGTAGGTGAGTGGCGGCTGGATGCCGCCGCTGACGATGTTCTCACCGATATCGCCGACCGCGCCGCCGAGAACGACGCCCGGGGCATCGACCGTGCGCAGATCGACGCGCTCGCGGCCGTGGGCCTGGTGGGCACGGCACTCGACCCTCCCGCGCGTCAGCGGGAGGTAGCCGAACGCATCGCGATGGTGGACGCGTCGGTGTGGTTCTGCTGGGCGCAGCACCAATCACCCTTGAGAACGTTGGCCGCCGCGGAGCCGGCAGACCATGCCCCCCTGGTCGATGAGATCAAGGCTCGCTGGTTAACGGGGCTCTCGGATGGATCGAATGTGGGCGCGGTTGCTTTCGCTCACCTTCGGCGGCCCGGACCCGCCAACCCCACTGCGGAGCGGGTGCACGGTGGGTGGTCGATCACGGGGACGCTCGACTGGGTGACGTCGTGGGATATCGCCGATGTGATGTTGTTGATGGTGCGTGGAGCGGGGGACTACGCCGATTCCATTGTCTGCATGTACCTGGCGGCGGGACGAGATCCTGCGTACCTCGAGGGGCTCCACGTCCATGAGCCGTTGGAGCTTCTGGCTATGTCCGGGACACATACCCGCCCGATGACCCTCGAAGGCGTCATGATCCCGGACACGAATGTTGCCGCCGTGAAGGATTTCCACGAGTGGGCCGAGGCGGATGCGAAGAAGACACTCGACGCGAATCCGGCCACCTTCGGCATCGTGCGGGGTGCGGTGTCGGAACTACATGCGATCGCTGAGCGTCGCAACGACTCTCAGATGCGTGACCTGGTCGCCACCATGCGATCGAAAGCTATCCGACTGCGTCGTGATGTCTACGCCGCTCTGGAGGCTGATGGTGCCGATCAAACCCGGCTCGCCTTGCGTGCGGAGTCGTTGGATCTATCAGCCCGAGCGGCGACCGCGGTGATCACTGCGAAGGCTGGAGCCTCCATGCAGCGCGGCTGCGCTGCGGAGCGACGTCTGCGCGAAGCGATGTTTCTGCAGGTGCAAGCGCAGACGGCGGCGACGCGGCACGCGTCGCTCGCCTTGATCGAAGGACAGATGTAGGGCGGCCACCGTCCAGCGACGCCTTGTCGGCGCGACCATGCTGAATCGGTCATGCTGTGCTGATGGTTGAGCCTGCTGCAGCGATCCAGTCCCCACCCGTTGCCCTGGTGACGGGTCCGACGGCGGGAATCGGCCGGGCATTCGCCACCGAACTCGCACGGCAGGGCCATGACCTTGTCTTGGTCAGTAGAGACGAGAGTCGATTGCAGACCGTGGCGCGAGAACTCGAAGTGCAGTTCGGTGTCACCGCGACAGTCATCGCGGCGGATCTCTCGATCGCGGCGGATCTCACGCGCGTTGAAGAGTTCGTTTCGAGACATCGTGTGGACGTACTGGTCAACAACGCCGGGTTCGGGATTCGCGGTGGCTTCCTAGCGAACGACGTGGATGCCGAACAGCAATTGCTCGAGGTGATGGTGGTTGCGGTGATGCGACTGACCCGGGCAGCACTTCCGGGAATGGTTGAACGCCGCCGCGGGTACGTCTTCACAGTGAGCAGCGTTGCGGGATGGATCGCCGGAGGGACCTACTCGGCGGCGAAGGCTTGGGCGACGGTGTTCACCGAAGGCCTCCAAACGGATCTCGCAGGAACCGGAGTACGAGCTGTTGCGGTGTGCCCCGGCTACACCCGAACCGAATTTCACGCTCGTGCCGGAATCAACATTGAGTCGATTTCTGATGCCCTGTGGCTTGATCCCGACGATGTGGTCTCGCAGGCCCTGCGCGATGCTCGTGCCGGTCGCATCGTGAGCGTGGCGGGATGGCAGTACAAGGCACTGAGTGTCCTGTTGGGTGTCCTGCCCCGCCCAGTCATTCGCCTCGTGGGTCAGTCCGGTCAGATCGCGGCTCGGTTCGGCCGCGACCGGTAGTTGCGGTGCGGTCTTTCAGCCACCGCGGAGAATCCGGAATACCTCATCCTCTGGTGGTTGCGAAACCACCCACTCCCAACCGGAGAGACGGACAACCGAGGACACGTCCTCGGAGTTCGCGTACACAACCGAGACCGGGCAGTCGGGCCAGGTGTCCGAGGACGCCGGCAGATGAGGATCGATGAGCAGGTAGGAGCGGACCCGTCGATGCTGGCTGCGCATGGACAAGGCAACGGCAGGAAGCGCGAGGCACGTGGGGCCGTAGGCGACGAAGGTGACGGGCTCCGGGCAGTGCACGCTCATCAGGGCAGCGCACAGTCGTTGGGCGTAGATGGGCGCGCGGAGATCCGCGACGTTCTGATGCGCGACACCATTTTCCGCGATCGCGAGATCGACGAGTTGGAGATCCTGAGCGTCCGACTCTTGGAAAGCAGTGCGCAGAGTTCGAATGAGGTCGCTTCGTCCACTCCACGAAGCCTCCGGCAAAACGATGACACCGCCGTCCGCATCGAACATGCCGTTAACAGTAGGCCCGGCTGTCTAGGGTGAAGGCATGTCGTCGACAGTCGCGTGGACCTCTCTTAGGCAGCAGATCGTTGATAAGGCGGTGGTGCACGGGAAGGTCATACTCTCGAGCGGTCGCGAGGCCGACTATTACGTCGACCTGCGCCGGGTGACCCTAGATGCCGTCGCCGCCCCGTTGGTGGGAGACGTCATGCGTGAGGTGACGAGCGACTGGGAGTACGAAGCCGTCGGTGGATTGACTCTCGGTGCCGACCCGGTGGCGACAGCTATGTTGCATTCGGCCGCGCGGGCTGGGCGCGAACTGGACGCTTTCGTGGTCCGTAAGAGCGAAAAGACCCATGGACTCCAGCGACGAATCGAAGGTCCGGATGTGTCAGGACGTCGCGTGCTGGCCGTTGAGGACACCTCGACGACGGGAGGATCGGTACTTACGGCGGTCGACGCACTCCTTGAGGCGGGGGCGATCGTTACCGGGGTGGCGGTGATCGTCGATCGAGGCGCGGGACCGGCTATCGAGGAGCGTGGTCTGGGGTACCGGGCGGCCTACTCTCTGGGTGACCTCGGTCTTGGATGAGCAGAGCATCGGACCGGGACAAGGACCATGGGTGGGGCCGTGGCCGGATGACCCGCGGCTTGACCCAGATCTGCTGGAGCACGGAGACCACCGCAATGTGGTTGATGAGTATCGATTCTGGAAAGTAGAAGCGATAGTCGAAGACTTAGATATCAAGCGTCACCCGATGCACGTGGCGATCGAGAACCTCGAGCACGATTTCAATATCGGGTCCATCGTGCGCACCGCCAACGCGTTTCTCGCGCGGGAAGTTCACGTCGTGGGGCGGAAGCGATGGAACCGTCGTGGCGCCATGGTGACCGATCGCTACCAGAACATTCGCCACCATGAGTCTGTCGACGCGCTATTAGCCTGGGCGGAGAAGAACGAGGTTCCCATCGTTGGCCTCGACAATGTTCCGGGTGCGATCTCGCTAGAGACGTTCGATATGCCGCGGTCATGCGTTCTGTTCTTCGGTCAGGAAGGACAGGGATTGTCCGAGGCTGCGCAACGCGCCTGCAGTGCGACGGTGTCCATCGCGCAGTTCGGATCGACCCGTTCGATCAACGTCGGTGCGGCAGCTGCTATCGCCATGCATGCCTGGATTCGACGGCACAAATTCGGGCAAGCGCCGACCGAGAAGCAGTAGTGGAGACCTCGACTCCGTTGGTCAATGGCGGGTCTGGCGATCAGTAGGATTGAAACTCACTGGCAATACATCCAGGAAGGATCTCAATGAACCAGGAGATGGCGGAAAAATTCCGCTCGGCCCAGGGATTTATCGCAGCTCTCGACCAGAGCGGCGGTAGCACACCCAAGGCCCTCAAGCTCTATGGAATCGAGGAGAGCGAGTACTCCGGCGACGACCAGATGTTCGATCTCGTGCACCAGATGCGTACCCGCATCATTAAGAACTCCGCGTTTCACGGAGATCGGGTGCTCGCGGCGATTCTGTTCGAAGGCACGATGGATCGCGACATCGACGGTGTCGGGTCCGCCGAGTACCTGTGGAATTCCAAGAACATCGTTCCGGTCGTCAAGGTAGATAAGGGGCTTGCTGACGAGGAGAACGGCGCGCAAGTGATGAAGCCGATGCCGGAACTCGACACACTCCTGTCGAGAGCTCGCGAGAAGGGTGTCTTCGGCACGAAGATGCGCTCAGTCATCAAGGGCAACAACGAGGCTGGCGTTGCTGCCGTCGTGAACCAGCAGTTCGATATCGGGTTGCAGATTCTCGACGCGGGGCTCGTTCCCATCATCGAGCCGGAAGTGGACATCCACAGCGCCACGAAGGCGGAGATCGAAGAATCACTCCGCGACAAACTCGCCGCGTCTCTCGACAGTGTTCCCGAGGGCAAGCAAGTCGTCTTCAAACTGTCACTGCCAAGCCAAGCGAACTTCTACGCGCCACTCATCGATCACCCCAAGGTGATGCGCGTTGTTGCTCTTTCGGGTGGATATTCCCGAGACGAGGCCTGCACCATGCTGGAGGCCAACCACGGCATGATCGCGAGCTTCTCGCGCGCGCTAAGTGAAGGCCTCGCCGCCCAGATGAGCGAAGAAGAGTTCACCACCACCCTCGACGCCGCGATCGCCGAGATCTACGCGGCCTCGATTACCTAACACGCGGGCAATAAAGAACAGTTCCGTCGAGTCCACCGGTGATACCGCCGGTGGACTCGACCATTGGTGGCCACGTTATTGCGTGTTGGCCCGAGTGTTGGCCAGTGCGTTTGCCCGCGTGCCAGCCCACCTACCCGATCGTCGACCGAAGCCGGCGAGGCTAGCGCTGCAAAAAGTCGGAGATGAGCGCAGCAAACTCCTCGCTGCGCTCGATCTGCGTCCAATGGCCGCAACGTCCGAACACGTGCAATCGAGAGTCATCGATCAAATCGAGCAGACCAAGAGAGGCCTTCAGAGGGATCACCTGATCGTCGCGCCCGTGAACAAGCAGCGTGGGTGTGTCGATCTTCCTCACCTGATCCTCCGGCAGGCACAGTGCGTCAAGTGCGGCTTGCCGTGGCTCGGGGAACATCGCGTGAAACGCCTCTTGAACGCCGGGGCGGATGCTGGCTTGGTAACGCAACTCAGCGAGGTCGTCACCGAGCAAAGACTTGTCGTACGCGAAAAATTCCATGATCGCGCGCATGTTCTCCACGGACGGTTCGTAACCCCACACAGAATCCAGGCCGCGCGTGATGTCGAATCGAACACCGACGGCACCCATGAGAACCATCCGGTCGACCCGGTGCGGGTGATGTGCGGCCAACGAGAGAGCCAGGGCGCCCCCGAAAGAGTTACCGACGACGTGCGCGCGCGCGACTCCCAGCGCATCGAGAACGTCGACCGCGTGTGCGGTCCACGTCTCGAGATCGTAGGAAACGTCCGCGGGCCGCTCGGTGAAACCGAAGCCAACGATGTCCGGAGCGATCACCGTCATTTCTTGCTCGAGATGAGGAAGCGTCAACCGCCAATTGGCGAAAGCGGACACTCCCGGACCGGAGCCGTGAAGCAGGAGAACCGTGTCCGACGATGTTGGGTGGCGCCGGATGTGAACATTCGTCTCGATTCCGCCAGCAGTGATCACGTCACCGATTTCGGCTGACTCAGTAGCGGACTTCATTCACGCATGGTGGCACTAACATGTTGTCGTGGGTGCCGATTCGGATGTTCTTGTTATTGGGGCGGGGCTCGCAGGTGTGGCAGCGGCCGTCGCGGCCCAAGACGCGGGGCTCGATGTCCGGGTCATCGATCGGGGACGACGTCCGGGCGGTCGCATGGCATCTCGGCAGCTGCGCGAGACCGGAACGGATTGCGATGGACGCATTGTGGACCACGGGGCGAGTTACTTCACTGTTCGTGACGCGGACTTCACAGAGGTGGTGAACTCACTGATCGACCGAGGAATTGTGCGCCCATGGACCGACACCTTTCATGTCTATAGCGAAGGGGCGATGTCCGGGGTGCGCACAGGCCCGATGCGATACGCGGCACCGGGCGGATTGCGAACAGTGGTGGAAGCACTTGCGGAAGATGTGACCCACATCGAGTGCGACCGTCACATCGATCGGGTAGAGATCGCGGCCCATGCAGTGTCCGTCGAGGACCAAAGTGCTTCGTCGCTCGCACTGTGCATGCCGCAACCGCAGGCGGAGCGAATCGTTCCGCCCGGCGTCCTGCCGGATGTCGGTATCACGTGGGAGCCCGTGATTGCGGTGACGATGGTCTTCGAACAGCAGGAGTGGATCGACATCGATGGCGTCTTCGTCAATGACGATCCGATCATCACGTGGATCGCCGACGACGGCAGTCGCCGGGGTGATGCCGCGCCCGTGCTCGTGGCGCATGTGAATCCGGTCTTTGCCGCAAGGCACCTCGACGACCCCAGCGGTGTTCTGCCGCAGACCATCGCGACCGTTCGCCGCGTACTGGACATCGACCCATTGCCCGTCTGGACGTGGGCGCATCGGTGGTCCCTCGCGAAACCGATCGCCGCCCTCGACGAGGACTGCTGGCTGCACCCTGAACTCCCGGTCGGCCTGGCCGGCGACGCCTGGGCAGGCGGGCCACGGGTGGAAGCGGCGTGGCTGTCCGGCCGAGCTCTCGGCCAAGCCCTTGCGGTGCGGCACTCCTCATAGTCATCCGATAACCTCTCCGCTCGTGCCTGCGCTCGTGCTCGTCGGCGCCCAGTGGGGTGACGAGGGCAAAGGAAAAGCAACCGACCTGCTCGGTGGTCGTGTCGACTTCGTGGTTCGGTACCAAGGCGGGAACAACGCAGGGCACACCGTCGTCGTCGGTGATCGAACATTCGCCCTGCACCTTCTCCCCAGCGGGATCCTCACGCCTGATGTGACACCGGTGATCGGCAACGGAGTTGTCGTCGACCCCGAGGTGCTCTTTGAAGAGATCGAAGGGTTGCGCCAACAAGGTGTCGACACCTCAAAGCTCGTGATTAGTTCGAACGCGCACTTGATCACGCCCTACCACGTGACACTCGACAAGGTCACCGAGCGATTTTTGGGCAAGAGCAAGATCGGCACAACGGGGCGAGGTATCGGGCCGACCTACAGCGACAAGATCGCGCGCATCGGGATCCGGGTGCAGGACCTCTTCGACGAGTCGATTCTGCGGCAAAAGGTCGAGGGGGCGCTAGCCAACAAGAATCAGGTACTCGTCAAAGTCTTCAATCGGCGAGCGATCGAAACAGATTCGATTGTCGAAGGGCTATTGACGTACGCCGATGCGTTACGGCCCATGGTTCGGGATACATCGATGCTTCTGAACGACGCACTCGATGCCGACAAGGTCGTTCTCCTCGAGGGCGGTCAAGGGACCCTTCTGGACGTCGACCACGGAACGTATCCGTTCGTTACATCGAGTAACCCGACATCGGGAGGGGCATGCACGGGAAGTGGGATTGGGCCGACTCGAATCACGCGCGTGATTGGAATTTTGAAGGCGTACACCACGCGTGTGGGGTCCGGACCGTTTCCGACCGAGTTGTTCGATGACGATGGTGAGCGTCTACGCACCGTCGGTGGAGAGCGTGGTGTGACCACCGGACGAGATCGTCGATGCGGCTGGTTCGATGCGCCCATCGCCCGGTACGCAACGCGAGTCAATGGTCTGACGGACATCTTCCTGACCAAACTCGATGTGCTGACGGGTTTCGAGAAAGTTCCCGTGTGTGTGGCGTACGACATCGATGGAACGCGCGTGGATCAGATCCCGGAAACCCAGACTGCGTTCCATCACGCACAACCGATTTACGAATATCTGCCGGGGTGGGAGGAAGACATCTCTCAGGCTCGCTCGGTCGACGACTTACCGGCGAATGCTCGCAGCTATGTGCGCTACCTGGAAGATCTGTCCTCGTGTCGGATCAGTGCGATCGGGGTCGGCCAGGACAGAAACGCCACTATCTCTATCCACGACTTGATCGACTGAATCGGATCTTGGCGCCCGTCTGACCGGGCGCCGGGAACGGTTTCTGGGACCAACTTTCGGGTCGTTTGCTGCCCGTATTGTCCTGAACATTCGTTCCGTTCTACGCTGCGTTCACCACTTGGCATAACGAGGAGTTGGCATGTCGTTTTCCCCCGATCCCACCCAGGGCAAGCACGTCTTCGACCTGGACCGTCAGTACGTCTTCCATTCATGGAGCGCCCAGGGTGCTTTGAACCCGATGTGTATCGCGGCGGCAGAGGGTTCATACGTGTGGGACTACGACGGCAATAAGTGGTTGGACTTCTCCTCTCAACTGGTGAACGTGAATATCGGCCACCAGCACCCGAAGGTGATTGCCGCGATTCAAGAGCAGGCCGGGAAGTTATCGACGATCGGTCCCCAGCATGCGAACGACAAGCGTGGTGAAGCTGCTAAGCGCATTGTCGAACTCGCCGGGCCGAATATGGCGAAGGTCTTCTTCACCAATGGCGGTGCCGATGCGGTGGAGAACGCGATCCGCATGGCGCGGATCCATACGCACAAGCACAAGGTGCTGTCGACCTACCGCTCCTACCACGGCAACACGGGCGCGGCGATCACCGCGACCGGTGACCCGCGGCGCTGGCCGAATGAGTACGCGAGCCAGCACGTGCACTTCTTCGGCCCGTACCCGTACCGCTCACCGTTCTGGTCGGATAGTCCCGAGCAGGAGACCGAGCGTGCGCTGCAACACCTCGAGCAGGTCATTCAGTTCGAAGGCCCGAACACCGTCGGCGCGATCATTCTCGAATCCGTTGTCGGAACCGCCGGCATCCTGGTGCCGCCGCCGGGATACCTCGAAGGTGTGCGGGCGCTGGCCGACAAGTACGAAATCATGTGGATCGCCGATGAGACGATGTCCGGCTTCGCGCGCACTGGTAAGTGGTTCGCCTTCCAAAACTGGGATGCCCAACCAGACCTCATCGTGTTCGCGAAGGGTTCCAATTCAGGCTACGTTCCGGTGGGCGGTGTCGTCATCTCCGCGGACGTCGCCGCCACCTTCGACGACCGCGTGTTCCCCGGTGGCCTCACCTACTCCGGGCACCCACTCGCCACAGCCTCCATCGTCGGATCCATCGATGCTATGCGCGAAGAGAAGGTCAATGAGCACTCCGCCGAGATTGGCGAAAAGGTCATCGGCCCCGGCCTGCGCGACCTCATGGACAAGCACAAGGTCATAGGTGAAGTTCGCGGCCTCGGCGTCTTCTGGGCGCTCGACCTGGTAACAGACCGAGCTACCCGGGAGCCTTTGGCGCCGTACGCCGGCACATCACCGGCGATGACGGAACTGGTAGCCGAGTGCAAGAAGCGATTCTTGATCCCCTTCACCAACTTCAACCGGATGCACGTTGTCCCACCCGCCACGGTCAGCGAAGCCGAGGTCACAGAAGGACTGGCGATCTTGGATGACGTCTTCGGCATCATCGACGCGCACTACACGGGAGCCTGACGATCACATCCGCGTTTGTGCTGGTGACGAAACGAAGCCTGTAGGTTCGAGCGCGTGAAGGTCCTGATCGTCGGCTCGGGCGCTCGCGAGCACGCCATCGTCCGAGCGCTCATGCGAGACGAGAATGTCACGGGAATCGAATGTGCTCCGGGTAATGCGGGCATCGCTGCTGACGTGACCACGCTCCCACTCGACGTGACCGACACACAAGCGATTGCTGCGTTTGCACGCGAGCGCGGCATCGATCTGGTTGTCATCGGTCCCGAGGCTCCACTGGTCGCAGGTGCAGCCGACGCTGTTCGCGCGGCGGGAGTCGCCTGTTTCGGGCCGTCCGCACACGCCGCTCAATTAGAAGGCAGCAAGGCCTTTGCGAAGGAAGTGATGGCCGAGGCCGGCGTACCGACTGCCATGGCGTTGGTGTGTACCGACGAGGATCAGATCGACGGTGCCCTGGACACCTTCACTCGGCCCGGAACCCCGTACGTCGTGAAGGACGATGGTTTGGCCGGCGGCAAGGGTGTTGTGGTCACCGACGATCGTGCTGTCGCCGTCGCCCACGCTCGAGCATGCCTTGCCGGCGGGAGTGCGGTGGTGATAGAGGAGTTCCTCGACGGTCCGGAGGTTTCCCTCTTCGCGATCACCGACGGAACATGCGTTGTGCCGTTGCAACCCGCGCAGGATTTCAAACGTGCTCACGACGATGACGCCGGCCCGAACACCGGCGGCATGGGTGCATACTCGCCGCTGCCCTGGGCGCCGGCCGACCTGGTCGAGGACGTCACCGCGCGGGTGCTGCAACCGATGATCGACGCAATGGCCGCCCGAGGAACGCCGTTCGTCGGACTGATCTACGCCGGACTCGCGATGACATCGCGGGGCATTCGCGTCGTTGAGTTCAACGCGCGTTTCGGAGACCCGGAGACCCAGGTAGTGCTTGCCCGAATGCAGTCCGGGCTCGGAGGCCTGATGATGGCCGCAGCCACAGGCCATCTGGAGACCCACCCCGCTCCGGTCTGGTCGAGCGATGCCGCCGTCACCGTCGTGATCGCCGCCCAGGGGTACCCGGAGAGTCCACGAATGGGTGACGTGATCGCCGGTCTGGGTGATGCCGCCGCTAGCGCCGGCGTGGACATCCTGCACGCGGGGACGAGGGTGCAGGACGACGGTTCGATAGCCGCGTCAGGTGGCCGGGTACTGTCCGTCACGGCGGTCGGCGACACTTTGCATCAGGCCCGGGACCGCGCGTACACGGCTGTCGACCTCATTAGTCTCGAGGGTTCGCACCACCGCCGCGACATCGCGTTGGCGGCCGCCAACCAGGAATAGCACCCGTCATCGGCTTGTCGGCACGGTGTTACCGGCAACATGGAAGAATGATGACGTGAGTGTGCCAAACGTGCTCGCCGGGCGCTATGCGTCCGGGGCCATGCGGGCTATCTGGGCACCCGAATCAAAGATCAACGCGGAGCGGCGGCTGTGGATCGCGGTGATGCGGGCTCAGGCCGCAGCCGGACTCGACATCTCCGACGCGACCATCGCCGACTACGAGGCGCGGGCGGGAGATGTGGACCTCGCGTCTATCGCCGAGCGCGAGCGGGTGACCAAGCACGACGTCAAGGCGCGCATCGAGGAGTTCAATGCCCTCGCCGGGCACGAGTCCATTCACCTCGGCATGACCTCGCGCGATCTGACCGAGAACGTGGAGCAGATGCAACTGCGGCAATCGATGGAATTGCTCCGCGACAAGTCGGTGGCGTCACTTGACCGTCTCGCCGGTTTGGCCGTCGCGTACTCCGAAACCGCCATGGCTGGTCGTTCGCACAATGTCGCCGCTCAAGTCACCACGATGGGTAAACGCTTTGCCACGGTCGCGCAGGAGATGCTCGTCGGGTTGGATCGTCTCGAAATGCTCATCGATCGGTATCCGATGCGTGGTATCAAGGGACCGGTCGGTACTGCGCAGGACATGCTTGATCTTCTCGACGGCGACAGCGACAAGCTCGCGCAGCTGGAGAGCGGTGTAGCCGAACACCTCGGGTTCGACGCGACATTGGTGAGCGTCGGCCAGGTGTATCCGCGTTCCTTGGACTACGACGTCCTGAGCGCGCTAGTGCAACTCGCGTCCGCGCCTTCGAACCTTGCCACCACTGTGCGATTGATGGCCGGTCATGAACTCGCCACCGAGGGTTTCCGCCCGGGGCAGGTCGGCTCGTCGGCGATGCCGCACAAGATGAACGCTCGCTCGTGCGAGCGCATCAACGGGATGCACATACTGCTGCGCGGCTACGCGACGATGACCGCCGACCTCGCAGGCCAGCAGTGGAACGAAGGGGATGTCTCGTGTTCGGTGGTCCGCCGCGTTGCACTGCCGGACGCCTGCTACGCCATGGACGGTCTGTTGGAAACGTTCCTGACGGTGCTCGATGGTTTCGGGGCGTTCCCCGCTGTGATCGATGCCGAACTCGAGCGCTACTTGCCGTTCCTTGCCACCACCAAGGTGTTGATGGCCGCCGTGCGATCGGGTAAGGGCCGGGAGAGTGCGCACGAGGCGATCAAGGAGCACGCGGTGGCCGCAGCGTTGCAGATGAGAGACGGCGAGGACGCCGATCTGCTCGCCATGTTGGCGGGAGATGAACGCATCGGCTTATCGCCGGAAGAAATCGCCAAGATCATCGCTGCGCCGTTGGACTTCACTGGCGCAGCCACAGATCAGGTTCGCGTCATTGCCGGGCGCATCGAACTCCTCACTGAGCGGTTCCCTGACGCGGCGGGTTACCGGCCGGAGGACATCCTGTGATGACAGCACCGGTGGTGGACTACGGTCTGCCGGCCGAGTACGAGCACGTCTACAGCGGGAAGGTCCGAGACCTCTTCTCCACTCCGGATGATCGACTGCTCTTCATCGCGAGCGACCGGATCTCCGCGTACGACTGGGTGCTCCCCACCCTCATTCCAGATAAGGGCAAGATCCTTACCCAGTTGTCCCTGTGGTGGTTCGAACAACTTGGGGACATCGTCCCGAGTCACGTGTCGCGGGCTTCGGCTCCGGCCTCGGTTCGAGAACGCGCGATGGTGTGCGAGCGACTCGACATGTTCCCGGTGGAGTGCGTGGTGCGCGGCTACCTTGCGGGGTCGGGGCTCGCGGACTACCGGGCCACGCAGAAGATCTGCGGGCAGGGACTACCCCCCGGCTTGAAGGACGGCTCGCGGCTGCCCAAGCCCCTCTTCACTCCGGCGACCAAGGCCGAGATCGGTGAGCACGACGTCAACATCACTTTCGACGAGGTGGTGGTCGCGAACGGGCAGGAGGAAGCGCAGCAATTGCGTCGCATCTCATTGGCCGTGTACGAGCGAGCCGATGAGATCGCCCGCGAACAAGGCCTGATTCTCGCGGATACGAAGTTCGAGATCGGACTAGGACGTTCGGGTAAGTACGCGGGGGACTACGTGCTCGCAGACGAGGCACTCACTCCGGATTCGTCGCGATATTGGCCAGCTGATCAATGGGAGCCGGGTCATGCGCAGCCGTCTTTCGACAAGCAGTTCGTGCGCGACTGGTTGTCGTCTCCAGAATCCGGATGGGACAAGGATTCCCAAACCCCGCCTCCTGAGCTGCCCAGTCACATCGTTGAGCAAACGCGAGCGAAATACGTTGAGGCCTATGAACGTCTCACCGGTGAGGTCTTCTCGTGAGCGCCTGGTTGATCACGGGTGGAGCTGGATACATCGGAGCACACGTCGTCGTCGCCCTGAAGGACGCTGGCGTGAGTCCGGTAGTCATCGACGATCTCTCCCATGGGCTGGCTCATCGCGTGCCCGAGGATGTGCCCCTTGTGCGGGCTCGTATCCAAGATCGTCGTGCCCTGTCCCAAGCGATCGATGATTACTCGATCACCGGGGTCGTCCACCTCGCGGCGTTGAAGGCCGCTGGTGAGTCTGTCGATATGCCGCTGGAGTACTACGCCGAGAACGTCGGCGGAATGCTGGACCTTCTGTCGGTGATGAAGGAAAAGGACGTTCGTAACCTCGTGTACTCATCGTCTGCCGCCGTTTACGGAACGCCGGTGACCAACCCCGTTGCCGAAGACGCCGCGCTGATTCCGGAGAATCCGTACGGTGAGACCAAAGTGGTGGGCGAGTGGCTGGCGCGCGATGCTGGAATCGCGTGGAACCTGTCGTGGGTGGGGCTCCGCTACTTCAATGTGGCCGGTGCGGGAGCTGCCTCACTCGGTGACAACAGCGTCAACAACTTGATCCCTATGGTGTTTGCCGCGCTCGACGCCGGACGCCGCCCGCAGATCTTCGGTGACGACTATCCGACACTGGACGGCACCTGCATCCGCGACTACATCCACGTGGTGGATCTTGCCGAGGCGCATGTGGCTGCGGCGGCTCGCTGCGAGGGTGGGAATGCTGCCGACGTCTTCAACGTCGGACGTGGGGTCGGCAGTTCGGTACGCGAAGTCATGGACGTCATCAGTTCGGTGACCGGAGCAGATGTCGGTGCCGAAGTGGCTCCGCGCAGACCAGGAGACCCCCCAGCCACGTTCGCGGCCACGGACTCGATCCGCGACGAGATGGGCTGGAATGCTTCCCGCGACCTCGAGGACATGGTGTCGTCTTCCTGGCGCGCGCATACGCTGGAGCGGTGAACACGCCACCGGTCGTTCGCCTCGATGTCTGGGGTGTATCGGGCATGCAGATCCCCCTCAGTTTTTTGCGCATGGGGAGTCAACGTCGAGCCGTTCGCTCGCTGCCGGGTTTGCAGTTCGCCAAATTGATGGGAACAGGATCGGGCGAAACGTTCACGATGCGCGACGCTGACCCGACCCATTGGGCGCTGCTCACCGCCTGGGTCGACGAGGACTACGCGAGCGCATTCGAGGAGTCCGGTGTCTGCGATATCTGGAATGCCGCGTCCGACGAACGACTCGGCATCACTATGCGACCGCTGGTGACTCGGGGCAAGTGGTCCGGTCGCGATCCCTTCGCCGTGCCGGACACCAAAGCCGATCCTGGACCGATCGCAGCTATCACCCGTGCGCGCATCAAGGTCAGCATGTGGCCGAAGTTCTGGTCTTCTGTGCCGCCGGTCAGCTTGGATCTGCGGTCGGATCCCGGTGTCCTGTTCACCCTCGGCATCGGCGAAGCGCCGGTCGGGTTGCAGGGCACCTTCAGTATTTGGCGGGACGCGAAGGCGATTTCGGATTTCGCTTACCGCCGCCCGGCGCACGCGGAAGTGGTGCGCAAGACGCATGATCTCGATTGGTACGCCGAAGAGATGTTCACACGCTTCCAAGTCGACAGCGTGCGGGGCACATACGACGGTCAGGACGTCGTTGTACCTGCCAGTTGAGCGACGAATACCGGAATCTCTCGCTTGATGTTGCGTTCATACATCCGGTAGGAAGACCAACTGTTGCCCAGGCGTTCGTAGATGTCGCGCGCGCTGTCACCTGTCACGGCGGTGAAGGTGCACGGGAGGATCTCACCGTCGATCTCGATGGTTCCTTCGCTGTGCTCGCGGACGTTGAACACCCAGCCCGGGATCTTCTCCTGGCCGGCGTTGGACCCGGCGATCCCCCAGCCGCGCACGTCCCCGGTCTCCACCGGAACTCCCAGGAGTGGTGTGCGCCGCCATTGCCCGGACTTGCGTCCGAGCGTGCTGATCCACACGACCTGGGCGCCGCCCGGAAAGCGGCGCATGAGTCGGCCGCCGGAGATCCGGTCTAAAATTCGGTGACTGATGGTGGTGGCGCGCAGTGCGGTGCCCCACAGCAGGTCGTAGCCGCGGGATCCCATGAGTTTCACTCTAAGTGAGCTTCCAACGGATCGCGCAGCCCCGGATAAGATCGGAGTCTTCCCCGTCACATTCACTGTGTGCATTGTTTGAAGGATGGGGTGCTCGTGGCTCGCGTCATAGTCGACGTCATGCTCAAGGCGGAGATCTTGGACCCGCAGGGTCGCGCTGTGCAGGGCGCCCTCGGCCGTCTGGGGCTTTCCGGAGTAACTGATGTGAGGCAAGGCAAGCAGTTCATCATCGAGCTAGAGGGGGATCTCGACGACGCTCGCCGCGCCACACTCGAGGAACTCGCGGGCGAACTACTCAGCAACCCGGTGATCGAGAACTACACGATGACCGTCGTCGTCGACGACGAGGCGGGCGCGTGAGCGCTCGCATAGGTGTCGTCACCTTCCCCGGTTCTCTCGATGAAGCCGATGCAGCTCGGGCGGTGACGATCGCCGGTGGTGAGGCAGTGTCGCTATGGCACGGCGATGACGACGTGAAGAACGTCGACGCGGTCCTTCTTCCGGGCGGCTTCTCGTACGGGGATTACTTGCGGTGCGGTGCCATCGCTCGCTTCGCGCCGGTGATGGACACCATCATCGACGCCGCACACCGCGGCATGCCCGTGTTCGGTATCTGCAATGGGTTTCAGATTCTGTGTGAAACCCATCTTCTTCCCGGCGCGCTGACGCGAAACGATCATTTGCACTTCGTGTGCCGCGACCAGAAACTTCGAATCGAGAACACCGCTTCGGCCTGGACCCGTGATTTCACACCGGGCCAGGAGATCGTCATTCCCTTGAAGAACGGTGAGGGTGGCTACGTGGCAGACGAAGACACCCTCGATCGGCTCGAAGGGGACGGCCGTGTCATCGCGCGGTATCTGGACGTCAACCCCAACGGCAGTCGACGCGACATCGCCGGGATCACCAACGAGCGCGGGAACGTCGTCGGCTTGATGCCGCACCCCGAGCACGCTGTCGAGTCACTCACTGGGCCGAGCACCGATGGATTGATCTTTTTCGCCAGCGCGCTGTCGTCGCTCATGGCCGGGGCCGGACAGTGATCGACACCGTCGATCAGGCGGCAAGGACCCCCGAGGTCGAGCAGCCATACCTCGAACTCGGTTTGAAGACCGAGGAGTACGAACGCATCCGCGAGATTCTGGGGCGTCGTCCGACGAGCAGCGAACTTGCGATGTATTCGGTGATGTGGAGCGAGCACTGCTCGTACAAGTCCAGCAAGGTGCACCTGCGGCAATTCGGCGAGAAAGCCCCACCGTCGGACGCGCTCCTGGTGGGGATCGGGGAGAACGCAGGCGTCGTCGACATCGGAGATGGCTGGGCGGTGACGTTCAAAGTCGAAAGCCACAACCACCCGTCGTATGTAGAGCCGTATCAGGGCGCTGCGACCGGCGTGGGTGGCATTGTTCGCGACATCTTGTCGATGGGTGCACGTCCTCTCGCTGTTATGGATCCTCTTCGCTTCGGACCCGCCGATGCGGCGGATACGAAACGAGTCCTCCCCGGGGTCATTGCGGGCGTGGGTGGCTATGGAAACTGCCTCGGTCTGCCCAACATCGGAGGGGAAGTCGTCTTCGACGAGTCCTACGCGGGAAACCCGTTGGTGAACGCCCTGTGCGTTGGCGCTATGCGACACGAAGACATTCACCTGGCGAGCGCGAAGGGTGTGGGCAATCTGGTCGTGCTGTACGGCGCCCGCACCGGCGGCGATGGCATCGGGGGTGTATCGGTTCTGGCCTCGGAGACGTTCGACGATGAAGGTCCGGCCAAGCGCCCCAGTGTGCAGGTGGGCGACCCGTTCATGGAGAAACTTCTGATCGAGGCCACCTTGGAAGTGCTGCATGCAGGACTGGTCGAGGGGATTCAGGACCTGGGCGGTGCCGGTATCTCGTGCGCCACCAGCGAACTCGCCTCCAACGGTGACGGCGGCATGCACGTGTGGCTGGACCGAGTGTTACTGCGCGATCCGACACTGAGTCCCGAAGAGATCCTGATGAGCGAATCGCAGGAGCGCATGTGTGCCATCGTCCGACCTGACAAAATCGATGACTTCTTGTCTCACTGCCGCAAGTGGGATGTCGAGGCAGTGGTGATCGGTGAGGTCAACGATTCCGGCCGGTTGACCATCGATTGGCACGGTGAGCGGATCGCGGACGCTCCGCCGCGCACGGTGGCCCACGAGGGCCCGGTGTACGAGCGACCGTTTCACCGCCCGCCGTGGCAAGATGCGTTGCAGGCAAATGAGGCCACGACCATCGATCGTCCCGGGCCGAAAGAGTTTCTCAACACACTTCTAGAACTTCTCGCCTCTGCGAATCTCGCCGACAAGTCGTGGGTCACCGACCAATACGACCGCTACGTACGGGGAAACACAGTGCTGTCCCAACCCGAAGACTCCGGGATGATTCGGGTCGACGAAGAAACCGGGAGAGGCGTAGCGATCGCGACCGACTGCAACGGACGCTTCGCGAAGCTCGATCCCTACGCGGGTGCCCAGTTGGCGCTCGCGGAGTCGTATCGGAATGTGTGCGTCACCGGAGCCGTCCCGCTCGCGGTGACCAACTGTTTGAACTTCGGGTCGCCGGAAGATCCAGAGGTCATGTGGCAATTCGCGGAAGCGGTGCGGGGTTTGGCCGATGCGTGCGCGGCCTTGGGAATCCCGGTTACCGGTGGCAACGTCTCCTTCTACAACCAAACGGGCGACACGGCGATCCTGCCCACTCCCGTGGTCGGAGTCTTGGGGGTTATCGATGATGTTGATCGCCGAACGCCGATGTCCTGGGGACCGGACGGTGAGCTCATCTACCTGCTCGGCGACACCCGCGATGAGTTTTCCGGTAGCGAGTGGGCACACATTCGAGGACATCTCGGGGGACACCCACCGTCGCTCGATCTTGAGCGAGAGAAAGTGCTGGGCGAGATCCTCGTCGCTGCATCGCGCGACGGAATGATCACTGCCGCCCACGACGTATCCGATGGAGGTTTCGCGATCGCTGTTGTCGAGATGGCCCTTCGTAGTCGCGTCGGTGCGCGATTGTGGCTGCCTGATGATGTCGATCCCTTCGTCCAACTGTTTGCCGAGTCCGCCGGACGGGCGGTGGTGGTGATCCCCCGTAGCGAGGAACTCCGCTTCACCGAAATGTGTGCCGCACGAGGAGTGCCTGCTTTCCGGGTGGGTGTCGTCGACTCGGGTCTGGGTGCCGATACCGGACATGCGGACGGCTCCCAGGTGCTGCAGTTCGGAGAGTTCTTCACGGTGTCACTGGATCGGTTAAGGGATGCGAACTCCGCGACCCTTCCGGCGTTGTTCTCCTGATGGGGGACGACGCCTGGATCGAACGTGCCACTGTGGTGCTCGCTGCACTGGAGTCCGGTCGGGAGCCACCGAAAGACGACCAGCGTGCGGCCGTGAAAGGTGCACTTGCCGAGCTGGTGGCGAGTGCACCGGGCAAGAGTGTGGAAGTCCGCATCCCCCCGTACGCGGCGGTGCAGGTCATCGAGGGTGCAACGCATCGGCGCGGGACACCGCCGGCGGTGGTGGAGATGAATACCAAGACGTGGTTGGCCCTCGCACTGGGCAGACTCACCTGGGCCGATGCCACGAGGGACGGCAGAGTTCACGCGAGCGGAGCCCGATCCGACCTGTCCGAGCTGCTCCCCTTGGGGACTCCACGAGGAATTTGACTTAGTTAGGTTACCCTAAGTAAGGTTTGCCTTACCTGAGTCGACCGATCGGGCAATCCCCACACCAAAGGACGTTCATGACCCACGCGAAGCTCTTTCCGCTAATAGCCACTGTGCCGGCAATCGCCTTCGCCCTGGCTGCCTGCGCCGGCTCCGGCAACGATCAGTCGGCCGACTCGCCTGACTCGGCTGGCTCAGTTGCCGGCGAGCCCGTGGTCGTCTACTCCGGGCGCAGTGAAGAACTGATCGAGCCGTTGTTCGAGAAGTTCACGGAAGAAACCGGTGTACCCGTCGAGGTCAGGTACGGCGACACGGCAGAGATGGCGGCCCAGATCATCGAAGAAGGTGACGCAACACCCGCTGACGTTTATTACGGACAGGATGCCGGTGCCCTCGGAGCCCTCGACGGTGCCGGCATGTGCGCGCCACTGGCGGACTCGATTGCGAACTTGGTTCCGGCGACGTACCGGTCAGCCGACGGGACATGGACCGGAGTAACCGGCAGAGCCCGAGTGATTGCGTACGACTCGGCCCAAATATCTGCAGATCAGGTTCCGACGTCTGTTTTCGACCTGACTGATGAGCAATGGCGCGGACAAGTGGCGATCGCTCCGACGAATGGATCATTTCAAGCTTTCGTCACCGCCATGCGAGTCGCAGCCGGGGAAGACGCGACGCGCGAGTGGCTGCAGGATCTTGTCGACAACGACGTTCAGTTGTACGAGAAGAACGGCCTTATCCGCGACGCTGTCGACGCAGGGGAAGTTCAACTGGGTCTGATCAATCATTACTACTGGTACAAGAAAGCGGCTGAAGTTGGCGAAAACGCGATGAACGTGCAACTCGCATTCGCCGAGCCGGGTGATCCTGGAGCCTTGGTCAACTTGTCGCGAGCGTGCAGCGTGCGACCCACCGACAACGCCGGCGGTGCTCGCGGAGTAATGGAGTGGCTGTTATCCGAATCGGCTCAGCGGTGGTTCGTTGAGACGACGTTCGAGTACCCGCTGGTCGCCGGTGTCGAAGGCCCCGACGGCGTGCCTCCCCTTTCGCAGGTGAAGGGGCCCGATATTCCCCTGGCCGAATTGGAAGACCTCCCCGGCACATTGCTCATGCTGCAGGATGTCGGTCTGACGTAGGAGTTGATCGTGTATCGCCGAAGGGTGAATTCCATGCGACCGCCGCTGCTTTTGATTGCAGCGGCGGTTGTTAGCGTCGCCGTCGCGGCTATCCCGCTGCTGTACCTACTGGTGCGCACGTCGTCGGCTGGTTGGAACGCAGTGGTCGAAGCGCTGTTTCGAGACAGAACTCTCGAAACAACCATCACGAGTGTTGCTCTCGTGACGTTGGTGATCGTCGGCTGCTTGGTGATCGCCGTCCCTACAGCGTGGTTGTTGGCAAGGACGAACATCCCCGGGCGCGCCTTCTTCCTGGTGATTGCGGCGCTTCCCCTGGCTGTTCCCTCGTACGTGATGGCCTACGCGTGGATCGCCGAGTTCCCGAGCATGTCGGGAATCGGGGCAGCCGCACTGGTGATGGTGCTCGCGACCTACCCCTACGTCGCCATCCCACTAACAGCCGCCCTTCGTTCCATCGACGCCGGACACGAAGAGGCCGCTCAATCCCTCGGATTGGGACCCCTGGCCGTCGCCCGTCGTGTCTCCCTTCCCCTTGCCTGGCCGGCCGCAGCCGCGGGTGTGCTGCTTGCAGCGCTATACACGTTGAGCGAATTCGGCACGGTGGCGATCTTCCGAGTCGATGCCTTCACCCGAGTGATCTACACCGCCTACCGCGCATCGTTCGATCGCACGACAGCGGCGGTGCTGTCCCTGGTCCTCGTTTGCCTGGCCTTGTTGCTCGTCGTGATCGAAGCGCGCATTCGAGGAAAGTCACAGCGTTGGCGTACCGGATCAGGCGTGTCGCGACCCGCACCTCGGCAACAACTCCGCACCCGCAACACGGTGCTCGGTGTCGCATGGCTGGTGGGGGTAGCGGTCTTATCGCTGGGTGTACCCGCATGGTCGTTGACGCGACTGCTTCTGGAAAGCCAAAGATCCGAACTTGATATCGGAGAGCTTGTCGGCGCTGTTGGCGGTTCGGTGTCCTCGTCGATCCTCGGAGCTGCACTTGCCCTGCTGCTCGCCCTGCCTATCGCCGCGCTCGCTGCTCGCTACCGCTCCCGCATCGTCAGGAGTATCGAGGGTGCGGCGTTTCTCGGCCATGCCCTCCCGGGAGTCGTGGTAGGTCTGTCGCTGGTCTTTCTCACCCTTGCTGTGCTACCGGCGGCGTATCAGACTCTTGCGGTGCTCGCCTTCGCCTACGCCGTGCTCTTTCTCCCGAAGGCCATCGGATCGAGCAGATCGGCGATCGCCCACGTGCCACCGGGTTTGGAATCAACCGCGCGAAGCCTCGGCCGGGGACCTCTTCGTGCCTGGTGCACGGTGACGGGTCGTCTCGCATGGCCTGGAATCGCAGCCGGAACACTCCTCGTCTTTCTGACAGCGATGAAGGAATTGCCGGCCACCTTGATGCTGCGGCCCACCGGCTTCAGCACCCTGGCCACCGAACTGTGGTCGCGGACGGAAATCGAGGCCTTCGGCTCGGCCGCTCCCTATGCATTGACCATGATCATCCTGGCGTCGGTACCTGCGTGGCTCATGGGCCGGTGGCTGGCGCGATCACCCGAAACAGCACCGAGCACTGATCGCGTGGATGACGAGATGGTTCGCACCGACGAGGTGGCCTACGTTGGTGGTGTCCGATGACAACGTCGCCTGCAGTGCCCCAACTGTCTCTTCAGAACATCTTTGTCGGATACGGCGGACCCATGGTCGTGCGGGATGTCACGATGGAGGTCGAGCAGCGAGAGTTCGTCACCATTCTGGGTCCGAGCGGCTCCGGGAAGACGACGCTGTTGCGCGCTATCGCGGGGTACCTCCGCCCGGCAACGGGCATCGTCACGATCGCAGGAACGGTCGCGTCCGACGAGCGAACGTGGCTTCCGCCCGAGCGACGTCAGATCGGCATCGTTCCGCAGGAAGGCGCGCTCTTCCCGCATCTCGACGTCGCAGGGAACATCGCCTTCGGTCTGCGCGATAAGAAGAAGGCGCGGGCGCGGGTCGCCGAAATGCTCGAGATGGTGGACTTGTCGGGACTGGAAAAGGCCCGACCGCACGAGCTATCGGGCGGTCAACAACAGCGGGTCGCTCTCGCTCGAGCGCTTGCTCCCGCGCCATCTCTGGTGTTGCTCGATGAGCCTTTCTCCTCCCTTGATGCCTCGCTGCGGTTTGATGTGCGCACCCAGGTGCGCAGACTCCTCGCGGACATCGGCACGACGGCGGTTCTCGTGACCCATGACCAGGAAGAAGCCCTATCGATGGCCGACCGGGTGGCGGTGATGTCGGCGGGGCGGATCGAGCAGGTGGGTGCGCCGTGGACTGTCTACGACGACCCCACGACGCTCAACGTTGCCCGTTTCATCGGCGATCTGGTCGAACTGCCGGTGACTGAGATGCAAGGGGCAAGCGCACACACAGCCGTGGGCTGGGTGCCGATTCGTGATCACAGCGAATCAGAATCGAGTAGCGGGCGAGTTGTGTTGCGCCCCGAGCAACTTGTTCTGGTCGCCGAGCGAGGTGTTGGTCCGGACCCGCAAGGTGTCCCGGGAACCGTGGAATCCATTCGCTATCACGGGCACGATTCGCTGACGTCCGTCCGGTTGAACGACGGACCCTTGGTGGATGTGCGCTCGGCCGGAGGTGCCGGGGTCGCTGTGGGTGATGTGGTGCGGGTGGTCGTGACCGGAACAGCACGAATGTTCGCCGACCCCGTAGTCTGAGCACGTGCCGCGCGGAGATGGGCAACTGACCCACGAGCTCCTCCCCGGCGAGAAGGGTCCGCAGGATGCCTGCGGGGTTTTCGGAGTGTGGGCTCCGGGTGAAGAAGTTGCCAAACTCACGTTCTTCGGCCTGTATGCGCTGCAGCATCGCGGGCAGGAATCCGCAGGAATCGCCGTCAGCGACGGATCGCACATCGTCGTCTACAAGGACATGGGTTTGGTGTCACAGGTCTTCACCGAAGCGAGTCTGGAATCGTTGCAGGGACACGTTGCCATCGGCCACACGCGCTACTCGACTACGGGTTCGAGCGTGTGGGAGAACGCCCAGCCGACGTTCCGCCCGACAGCGACGGGAAACCTGGCCCTCGGGCACAACGGAAACCTCACGAACACGGCAGACCTGTCCGAGCGGCTGGCAGAATTGGCCAGCACATCGGGTGAATTGCCCATCAACGCCGGTCTGTATGTGACCACCGATACGGAAGTGATTTCAAGCCTTCTCGCGGCTCACCCCGATCCCCCCCTCGAACCGGCCGCCCTTGCGGAGCTCCCGAAACTTCTCGGTGCGTTCTCGCTGGTCTTCATGGACGACGACGCGCTGTACGCCGCTCGTGATGCGCAAGGAATACGTCCTCTTGTCCTAGGGCGACTCGAGCGTGGATGGGTCATCGCCAGTGAGACCGCAGCCCTCGACATCGTGGGTGCGTCCGTTGTTCGTGAAGTCGAACCGGGCGAGCTGGTCGTCATCGACTCCAACGGCCTGCGATCCCATCACTTCGCCACGGCCGACCCCAAGGGATGTCTCTTCGAGTACGTATATCTGGCGAGACCGGACACGACTATCGCAGGACGCGGCGTGCAGGCAACCAGAGTCGAAATCGGGCGACAACTCGCGCGCGAGTACCCGGTCGAAGCCGACCTCGTAATTCCGGTGCCGGAATCCGGAAGGTATGCAGCGATCGGATACGCCCAAGAATCGGGAGTTCCCTTTGCCGAAGGGCTTGTCAAGAACTCCTACGTAGGCCGGACATTTATCCAACCCAGCCAAACGATCCGGCAGCTAGGTATTCGTCTGAAGCTGAATCCACTCAAGGATGTCATCGAGGGCCAGCGCCTCGTGGTGGTCGATGACTCCATCGTGCGCGGCAACACCCAACGCGCCCTAGTGCGCATGCTCCGTGAGGCAGGTGCCCGTGAGGTGCATGTTCGAATCTCGAGCCCCCCGGTGGCGTGGCCCTGCTTCTACGGCATCGACTTCGCCAGTCGCGCGGAGTTGATCGCGAGCGGCCTCTCGGTGGAAGAGATCTGCGCCTCCATTAGCGCCGACTCACTAGCTTTCGTCACCTTGGATGCGCTGGTGGGGGCAACCAAGCAGAAGAAGGAACATCTGTGCAGAGCCTGTTTCGATGGCGTTTATCCCGTCGAGCTGCCGGCGGAAGATCGCATCGGTAAGTCGGTTCTGGAAGGGATCGCCCGCCGGGTCCAGAACTCGGCTGGCGGTGGCGCTAACGATGCGCTGAAGCGAGTCTGAATGCCCGGTATCAACTACTCCGATGCCGGCGTTGACGTCGACGCTGGAGAGCGTGCGGTCGAATTGATGCGAGCCTCGGTCGCCCGAACGCTGCGGCGTGAGGTTGTCGGTGGACTCGGCGGCTTCGCCGGACTGTTCGATATCTCCCGATACACCAGCATGCAGCAGCCGCTGTTAGCGACCAGCACCGACGGTGTTGGAACCAAGATCGCTGTCGCCCGGGCTATGGGCATCCACAACACGGTCGGGATTGACCTGGTCGCGATGGTGGTGGACGACCTCGTCGTCTGTGGAGCCGAGCCCTTGTTCCTCACCGACTACATCGCCACCGGATCGGTCGATCCGGTGCGGATGGCATCGATTGTTGAGGGTATTTCCGCCGGATGCGAGCAGGCCGGTTGTGCTCTGGTCGGGGGTGAGACCGCAGAGCACCCGGGGCTCATGGAACCGGACGAGTACGACCTCGCGGCGGCTGGAACCGGCATCGTGGATGCACCCAATGCTTTAGGTCCTGAGCGTGTTGTCACCGGGGATGTGCTGGTTGCGATGCGTTCCAGTGGACTCCACTCGAATGGTTACTCGCTCGCCCGCCAGGTGCTGGTGCCCGATGCGTCGGCGTTGGAGGAAGTCGTCCCGGAACTGAAGCGTTCGGTAGGTGAAGAGTTGCTGGAGCCGACGCGGATCTACGCCCGTGACTGCTTGGCGCTGATCGAGTCAGCGGATGTTCACGCCTTCTCTCACATCACCGGTGGTGGTATCGCTGCGAATGTCGCCCGAGTGCTGCCCGACAATCTGGCCGCGGACCTGGACAGGAGTACCTGGACTCCGCACGCGATCTTCTCGCTATTGGCGAGCTGTGGTGAGATCGATTCGCGTGAGATGGAACGAACTTTCAACATGGGTCTGGGAATGATCGCGGTGGTAGGGCAAGCGTCCGTCGAACAAGCACTCGCCACTCTCACGGAGCGTGGCGTGGACGCGTGGGTCTGCGGTCCTGTTCGGGATCGCGCCACGGATGACGTGGGTGATGCCTCGGCCAAAGGTGGCGCGGGTGGCGCGGTGAGACTGGTCGGCACTTACGCGGAAGACAGCAGCGGCTAGTTCTGCTCGTCTTCGTAGCCGTAGGCATCTGGAGCGTATGGATCGTCCGCGTATGGATCGGTCTCGTCAACGTCGCTGTCATCCCCATCGACGCCGGTGGAGTCGGACTCACCGGTGAGTTCCGCCTCGAGTTGCTGGAGATCGGTCTGCGGACCGCCGTACTTCAGCGCACGAGCGACTTTCGTTTGCTTAGCCTTAGCTCGGCCGCGCCCCATGGCTCGACCCCCTCATCCAGATTCCGGGTTATCACGTGGACGGTACTCGCTGGGCCGATCGGGCCGCGATCCCGGGACCACAGCGAGCCTCTAGGTTACCCCGTCCCGGGTGTGGCGCCCGTCAGCGGCCCCTCCGGTAGGGATGCCGCCATCCGCGCCTGCGCCTCCAGTTCGGCGGCTCGGACAGGGGTGATGCCCTCCCCACGGGCCCGTTCCAGGACGCTGCGGGTGGTGTCGAACACCCGCTCCACGGTGGCTCGTGCTCGATCGAGATCGGCTCCCGTGAGCTCCTCGGCAACCTGGATGACCCCTCCACAGTTCACGCAGAAGTCAGGTGCGTAGACGATCCCCGCGTGGTCGAGGAGGTCCCCGACCCGGTCCGTGGCCAATTGGTTGTTGGCCCCCCCGCACACCAGGCGAACCTCCGCTGAGGCCAAGTCGTCCACGAGAGACTCGCTAATCGCCCCCCCGAGAGCATTCGGGGACAGAACCTGTGGTCGGTAGGCCAGAAGTTCCGGAAGCGAATCGACCCAGGTGATCGAGTTCGGGTACTCGGCATCGAGCGACGAACGGGCCGCGGCGGACGGATCCATGGCTATCACTCGAACACTGTCACGGATCAGGTGGCCGATGAGACGGCCGCCGACCTTTCCGGCACCGATCACACCAACCGTCACGCCGGAAAGATCCGCCGTGCCCAGAGCAGCCTCCGCCCCCGCCCGCATGCCCAGGTGAACACCGACGGACGTGAGAATCCCTGAATCGCCGACGCCACCGTTCTCGGGGGAGCGGCCAGTGGTCCATCGACACGTCTCGGAGATGACATCCATGTCCTGAACGCGCATCCCGACGTCGCCTGCGGTGACGTATCGACCACCCAGAGACGTGACGAGTTCACCGAAGGCGTGCAGCAGTTCCGGTGGCTTGTTCGATGGGTCGTGCACGATGACGGCTTTGCCTCCACCGTGTGGAAGTCCCGCGAGTGCGTTCTTGTAGGTCATCGCTCGTGACAAACGCAGTGCGTCGGCGTAGGCGGCGGCGTGTGCGCCAGACGATGTATCGGCGTAGGTCGACATCCGAACGCCACCGAGGGCCGGCCCTAGGACAGTTGAGTGGATAGCGACGACCGCTTGCAGGCCGGTGGACTCGTCCTGAGCGACGACCACGCTCTCGTGGCCGTTGAAACCCGCCCAAGGGTTGGGGCCGGTGGGATCTGTCACGGGGTCACTGTAGGGCAGGACATGGCGCGGACTTTCTCCGTTATTTAGGAGACAAAGTGGGTATCAGTATTCATTGGCAGCGAATTTTGCTTGCCTCCACGCGCATACGGTGGAAAGGTACGTTTCGGCGCAAATTGCTCGGCCTGCAATCCGTAGTAGCGAGGCAACGTTGGGAGAGTCGATGTCGGGACGTGATCCAGACCCTGATCAGCTCCTCACCCCTTCAGAAGTAGCGGCACTCTTTCGGGTCGACCCCAAGACCGTCACGCGTTGGGCCAAGGCCGGCAAACTGACAAGTATTCGAACCCTCGGCGGTCATCGCCGCTATCGCGCAACGGAAGTTCACGCTCTGCTTGATGCGCAGTCGGGGTCCCGCGCGGGAGAAGCTGTTGCTCACGATGCATCACACGCGACGCCTCCGGGTGGATTCCCTCCCCGCTGACGTCCGACTACTGTGCAGTTCGTGAATGATCCGGAGCTTCGCGCTGGTGACGCGGACCGCGACGTGACGATCTCTGAACTACGCGAGGCGTATGCCGAGGGTCGGCTCCTGCCCGAGGAGTTCAACGATCGTCTCGACCGCGCTCACGAAGCCAAGACCTTCGCGGACTTGCGAGAGCTCACCGCGGATTTGCCACGAGAGACGGCAATTGCTGCGCAGGAGCCGAGTGAATCGGCGATAGAGCGCAAGAAGCTTCGGTCTGCTTGGGCTTCATGGCTGGGCGTCGGTGTCCTCGTGAATATCATCTGGTTCGCCACTTGGATGGGCAGTGGCCCGGCCCCGTATTACTGGCCCATCTGGGTGGTCGGTCCGTGGGGCGGGGCCATGGTCATTTGGACGTTGGCCTCACGAGCCGAACGGTCATCGGATGACTGAACCGCTGTATCGGGTCATCGTGGAGGGGTTCAAAGGAATCTTCGCCGTCCTCGGAATGAAACTCGACATTGTTGGTGAGGAGAACATCCCTCTGCAGGGTGGGGCGGTGCTCGCGTTGAATCACACGAGCTATCTGGATTTCGCGCTCGGAGGTGTGCCGGCGGATCGGCGGGGGCGCCGATTCGTTCGCTTCATGGCGAAGGATTCGGTGTTTCGACATCCGATAGCGGGACCCTTGATGCGCGGAATGAAACACATTCCCGTCGACCGGCACGATGGATCGGTAGCGTTCGAGACCGCCGTCGCGGCGGCCCGCGCAGGGGAACTCATCGGTGTCTTCCCTGAGGCGACGATGAGCCGTTCGCTGGAAATCAAAGAATTGAAAAACGGCGCGGTACGGATGGCGCGCGAAGCTGAGGTTCCTCTCATTCCGATGATCGTGTTCGGTGGTCATCGCGTCCTGTCCTACGACGTCCGCGACTTCACCCGGGGGCGGACGATTTGCATGACGATCGGGCGCCCTATATCCACCAACGATGATGTCGACGAGATGACAGATGCGCTCCGCAGCACTTTGAGTGAACTTCTCGACGAGACGATCCACAGATACCCGGACAAGCAGCCGGGGGCGCCTTGGATCCCGCAGCGACATGGTGGTTCGGCGCCGTCACTCGAGGAAGCCGCTCGTATCGAAGAGCGGCGCCGAGCGGCACGGGAGCCAAAGTAACTGTCGACCTTGTGAGCTGGAAAAGGGTTGATCCGCTCGACATTAACCATTTCTTGGAGCTGATGAGCACGTTGCGCTCGGAGAGCAACTCCACCGTTCCCGACGTATTTCGCAGAAGTGGCCCTTCGCGCCCCCAGTACTGAGTGCGCGTCGATGGAACTCCCTTGCCGATGAAGACCGTCAACGTCTTCCCGGCCGGGATCCGCGAGTTGATGACGAACGGGTAGGTGGCGCTCCGGTATGCCACGTAGTAGCCATCGAGGTTGATCTCCTGCTTCGAGGTGTTCTTGATGATGATGTATTCCTCGTTGGCTGCCCGCGATGGCTTCTTTGACGTGGCGATGGGGTTGACGTCGGTGATCGTGAGTTTTCCTTGGGCCGGGTCCGTGCAGTCGACGACGCAGGGCCAGTCGAACCACGAGCGGAACGCCGTGGAGGGGTCCAGGAGATAGACGCCATCTCCGGTGAATCGATCACGCGCCACATTCGCTAGCAGCGCTGTCGTCGACCCCACATACAAGTCTCGGGGCTCCGGTGACCCGGGAGTTCCCTGACCGACATGAACTACCCGATAGTCGTCGGGGGTGAGCATCGATCCGTTCGGGAAGATGAACCACGCTGTGGAGCCGGAATCACGAAGAATCCAGCCACTGAGGTCGACCACCGTTCCACCGGTGTTACGCACGATGACGTACTCCCCATTCGGATTGGCGTTGTCGTTGCGTCCGGCATTCCAGTGAGCGATCAGACTGATGGATGCGTCTGGTTGTTCTGGCGGCCCGCAGAAACGTGGGTTCCAGATGCCTCGCCCGGCGGCTTGAGCGTTCGCCACGTAAAGGGCGTAGGAGTACGACAGGGCGGCCTCGTTGGACAGAGTGAACAGCGTCGCGAGCCCAGCGCTCGCTAACTCGGCTTGAACGTCGATGTCGTATTGGCTGGTGGCTGGGTTCCATGCGAACGCGTAGCGCTGAGGTCGATAATCCAGGCCGGCGGATTCCTTACTCAACGAGCGAAGTTGCACGGGCGTGCCCGGTGGAAGCAGGGAAGCCAGAACCCCGGTGGCCGCCACGGCTCCGCACATGTCCTCATCCCTGTTCTTGTTGTAGAACCCGCGAACCTCAGGGGTGTTGATACCGAGGAGTCGTACGGTGACGTAGGACGACGAGCCATCCTCGATGAACCGGAACGTGTCGCCATCGGCGACGACATCGACAACGCCTGTTTCTTGAATAGGAACCTGCGTGTAGTCGACCGTCGAGTAATCAGGGAACGGAAACGGGGTAGAAGGCGCCGCGTGCGCAACTGCGCTGACGACGGACAGCGCCCCGAGGCATAGAACCATCACTGCGAACCGCGCACGGTGGGATGTCGAAGAGGAGAAGTGGCGACGCGAGCGCCGGGAATACATGAGCAAACTCGCGGTCTAGGTGCGGCGTTCGCGAAGCTTCTTCACGCCGACAATGATCACAGCGACCGAAACACCCAAGATCAGTGCTTCGATCAGACCGGCCTGACCGCTCGTGAGGGCGAAGATGATGATGGCAAGACCGAGGACGCCAGTGCCGATATACGCCCACGGCGTCCAGGAAGGCTCATCGCGCTCGTCGTCATTCACAGAAGGCAGTGTACGTGATGCCACAGACCCAGATCCTGGGACACTGCAGCTATGACCGGGCCTTTCTCGACCGCAACCATCATCGTCGGGTTGCTCCTAGCCGTGTGGGCGTTGGTCTATCTGGTGATGAATAAGCGAGTGGATCGCTATCTGCAGATCGCAACACTGGGCCTGGCGGTGATGTTTGTCGTTCTCGCCGTTGGTGGAATCGTGCAGATGATGGGGACAGACAAGGAGCTTGCTCGGGCCGAATTCGTTGGGTATCTACTGCTGTCTCCGCTGATTCCCGTGGGAGGTTGGTGGTGGGCGAAGAACGACGAGACCCGGTGGGGTGCGGGCGTGCTGCTCGTCGTGGGTCTCGTGATGCCTGTCCTGGTGGTCCGGATTCAGCAGGTGTGGGCCGGTGTCTGAGCACGTGAAGGCACGAACGAACCAGGGGTTTGGTCGCGTCCTTGTTGTTGTGTACGCGATCTTCGCCGTAGGAGCCACGGCTCGATCCGTCATTCAAATCACCCGGCGACTCGACGAGGCGCCCGTCGCCTACTTGCTGTCGGCTTTTGCGGCCGTCGTTTACATCGTTGCGACGATTGCGCTCGCTCGGGGAAACCGGACGTCACGGAAAGTCGCCTACGTTGCCATCGGTATCGAGATGGCAGGTGTCATCGTGATCGGCGCCCTGAGTCTGCTCGTCCCCGATGCTTTCCCGCGTGCCACCGTGTGGTCCACGTTTGGTAGCGGCTACCTCTTCATCCCTTTGATCTTGCCGCCGCTCGCGTTGTGGTGGTTGCGGCGCACCGAGTAGCAGCGTTTAACTGGCAGCCGTCGTCGAGACAACGGACGCGATGTGCTCGGGAAATATTCCGCAGCATCCGCCGATGATGCTCGCGCCCTGCCGGCGCCAATCATCAGCTATACGAGCGAATGCGCCCGGCGTCAGCATCTCGTCGTACTCCCGGTACGTCGGAACGGAATCGTCATCGGCGGCAGTTGCACGAAACTCGTCACTGAAGCCGTTGGCATACACCCCCGTCGTCAGATCGGGTGCAGCCTGCACGAGAAGAGGGAGAGCGGAGGTGATGGCTTCCGGGCTGCTGCAGTTGAGCATTACTGCCTCGACGTTTGGGAAATCATCGATCGCCGCGACACCCTCCGCGATCGCCTCACCGCTCCGAAGGTTCCCAACATCGACCTCGGACACAGTGAACGAAACCCACACCGGTAGCCCAGCCTCATTGGCTGCCTCGGCAGCCGCAAAGGCTTCGGCGGTGGAATGCATGGTCTCGCATAACAGAAGGTCCGATGAGGGAGCAATGGCATCGACGATCACCCGATAGGTGCTCGCCAGTTCGTGATAGTCCCCGACGCGATCCGCCCGATAGCTCTCGTGCAGGGGCGGCAAGCAGCCGGCAACGAGAGGACGTGCGTGCGATAGCCCCTCCGATACAGCGATATCCTGCGCTCTCGCGGCAAGCGCGCCGCCGGCCTCGATGAGTTCCACTATGTCGTCGGGGAAACCACCACCGTCGGTGGCAAGAGCAGCGGGCACACAGGCGTAGGTGTTGGTGGTGATGACGTCGGCGCCGGACCGCAGGAATTGAAGGTGAGATTGGCGAACGATGTCGGGAGCGTCCTGGTTCGCTCGAGCAACGCTTCGGAAGCGTTCCATCGTGCCGATGGGACCGGAGATGTTGACACCATTGCGCCGTAACAGGTGTCCCATTCCCCCGTCGAGAATCACAACGACACCGTACCGTCGATAACTGTCACCGTTCTTCCCCCGACCCACACGTCGTCAAGGATCCTTTCGACGTAAATTAGTCCACGGCGACCGAGTGCGCGACCTTGAAGTGCGGTGTAGGAATCCGGTGCGAGCCCTGCACCGATGAGCCACTGGCCGAGCGCTGCGTTGAGCGACCCGGTAACAGGGTCCTCGGTTATCCCTTGGTTGCCGGGAAAGAATGCCCGCACTTCAAAGTCAGTC
>ERZ802830.66-NODE-66-length-88439-cov-13.1248_pt1 | contig 88439 bp, 76 predicted proteins | sample MGYA00345654_ERZ802830 | MGnify/ENA primary metagenome ERZ802830 (study PRJEB30503, sample SAMEA104212375) | marine metagenome | biome: Westerlies Biome; feature: [SRF] surface water layer (ENVO:00010504) within the epipelagic zone...; material: water (ENVO:00002006)...
GCCCCCGCAACCAACAATTATGGAAAACAGTGATCCATAGCCTCGCAGCTCTTCGGAGTTACGGGGCTTTTTTGTGTTTGATCATTTCACTGCACCACATTGCTCAAGATAACGCTGCTCTTCAAGATACTGCGGCACCGCCATGATAATTGCACCGCATTTACCATTAGTGCGCATACCCGATCCAACCATTAAAATGCCCCCAAGCATTGCAACCAACCGGGTAGCAAATTATGGTTTGTTGGCTGTCTTCACACGCTATCTAGGGGCTGTTGTTATGACAAAATTGGAAGAATACGAGCCTTTGACATCGGAATCATTGCCCTCGCGGCTTGGCGCTCTCGGCGCTTTGACCAGTCGTCTTGGCGACGATGTTGATCATTGGCGGGTTGAGGAAATAGGTGATGGCAATCTCAATCTCGTCTTTCTTGTGAGGGGCGCGAAGGGGACTGTAATCGTCAAGCAGGCACTCCCCTATATCCGGTTGGTCGGCGACAGTTGGCCGCTGCCCTTGAGCAGGGCATTCTTCGAGTATCACGCGCTGATCCGTCAGGCCAAACGTGACCCCGGTTCTGTTCCTGAAATCCTCTATTTTGATGAAGATCAAGCGCTGATCGCAATGGAGTATCTTGATCAGCACGTCATTCTTCGCCGTATGCTGATCGCTGGAGACCACGTGAGTGGCCTGGGAGAACGCCTCGGGCAATTCATCGCGCGCACGGCATTCAGAGGGTCCGATTTGGCGTTGCCAATTGTTGAGAGAAAGAGCGACACCAAGTTGTTTCTGGACAATCACGCTTTGTGCAATATCACTGAATCACTGGTTTTCACTGATCCCTATTACGATGCTGAATTGAACCACCACAATCCGGCAGTTGATGGCGTGGTGGCTGAGCTACGCAACAACGTCCAGCTGAAATCTGAGGTTCAGGCTCTGCTGACAAAATTCGTCTCAAACAGCGAAACTCTGCTTCATGGGGACCTGCACACTGGTTCTGTGATGTGTACCGGGGATAGCATATTTGTCATCGACCCTGAGTTTGCGACCTATGGGCCAATGGGATTTGATTTTGGAATGATGCTGGCCAATCTTGTGATGGCGTTCATAAGTCAGCCAGCGCATCGGAGTGCGGATAATCTGGCGTCTTACCAGAGCTGGATCCGTGAGGTGATTGAGGATCTTGTTGCTACATTTAACGGAGAATTCTCGGCGCTTTGGCATAGCGAGCGAAAGGGCGTGTTGTTCCCCCACAGCCTGTTTGAAGATCAGCACCATGACACCAACCTGCCCTTGCAGGCAAAGCTGAACGAGATATGGCAAGACGCGCTGGGTTTCTGCGGCATCGAGATGCACCGCCGGACATTGTCTTTGGCGCATAACGCTGACTTTGAAACGATTGAGGATGTGGAACGACGGGGCGAATTGGAGGCGCAGAATCTGCAAGCTGGCGCACGGCTGATCATCGAACGCCGCAGCATTGAAGATGTCAGCGGGATGATGGCAGTGGTTCAACAACCGTAAAGGGCTGAGTGATGAGAGTTGACGGCACACATTATCGTTCTATCTGGTTCAATCACGCGTCCGGCGATGTTGGCATCATTGACCAGCGCTGGCTGCCGTCTGAATTCCGTATTGCCACGCTGCAGACACGCGCGCAGTTTGCCACTGCGATCCGGGACATGTGGGTTCGGGGTGCGCCATTGATCGGCGCCACAGCGGCCTATGGGGTGGCAATGGAAATGACTGCTGACCCCAGCGACCGGGCGCTGGATGAGGTATGGCACATGCTGAATGAAACCCGTCCAACTGCGATTAATCTGCGCTGGGCTCTGGACCGGTGCCGCAACCATTTGGCACCGATGCCGCCGGACGCGCGACCGTCGGCAGCATTGCAACTGGCCCACGACATTGCCGAGGAAGATGTCGAGACCAACCGGATGTTGGGCGTGCATGGACTGTCCCTGATCAAGGATATCGCCGCGCGCAAACCCCCGGGTGAGCCCGTTCGCGTTCTCACACATTGTAATGCTGGCTGGCTCGCAACCGTAGATTGGGGTACCGCGACAAGCCCGGTTTATCACGCCGCTGAGGCGGGTATTGATGTTTATGTCTATGCAGACGAGACGAGACCACGCAATCAGGGCGGCATCACCGCCTGGGAACTGGGCAGCCATGGCGTCCCACATGCGTATATTGTCGATAATGCGGGCGGTCATCTGATGCAGCATGGGATGGTTGATCTGGTCATTGTCGGCACCGACCGCACCGCGGCGAATGGTGATGTCTGCAACAAGATTGGCACTTATCTGAAAGCGCTCGCGGCGCATGACAATCAGATACCGTTTTACGTGGCCCTGCCATCCTCCACGATTGATTGGTCGGTTCACGATGGTATGTCGGAGATTCCCATAGAAGAACGCCCTGCCGCAGAGGTCACCACGGTCCAAGGCAAGGCATCAGACGGTGAGGTTGTAACGATCGAAATCACCCCGGCGTTTTCCGATATCAACAACCCAGCCTTCGATGTTACACCGGGCAGACTAATCACCGGGCTGATTACCGAACGGGGAATTTGTGACGCCAGCGCGTCTGGGCTTGCCGGGCTCTTTCCTGAGCGCGCTACATAAAAGGACAGTTTTTGACATGATACATAACCAATGGTCCGATAAGACAGCCCAGGAATGGTGCGATGCAGCGCCTCAAACGCCTGCTGATCAGGCGCTCGCCCTTCGTGTTTATACCAGCCGGTTGATCGGCACCGATCCCGATCTGGTTATGCATGGTGGCGGCAATACCTCGGCAAAGGTTCAGCGTGCGAACCTGTTTGGCGAGATGGAGGATGTTCTGCATGTCAAAGGATCGGGGTGGGACCTCGAGGTGATTGAGGCAGCTGGCCTGCCCGGGGTCCGGCTGGAACCATTGCGGCGGCTGCGTACGCTGGATGTGTTGTCTGATGAAGATATGGTCAACGTCCAGCGAAACAATCTTCTCGATAGTGCGGCTCCCAACCCGTCGGTTGAGACGTTACTGCATGCCTATCTGCCGCACACCTATGTCGATCACACTCACGCAACGGCATTTCTGGTTCTGGCCAATCTGCCAAACGCCGCGAAGCGGTGCCGTGAAATCTTTGGTGACCGGCTTGGTATAGTGCCCTACATCATGCCCGGTTTCGCACTTGCCAAGGCGGCGGCTGATGTTTACGAGGCGAACCCGGATGTCGAGGGTTTGTTGCTTCTCCAGCATGGCCATTTCGCCTTTGGTGATACCGCAAAACAAAGCTATGACCGCATTGTCGAGCATACCAATATGGCAGCGGCGGCGATGGGTCTGGATGGTCCGACTGACATTGCGGCGCGGGACTATGATGCAGTTCCAGACGCGGTCATGGACCTCCGTGGGGCGCTGGCACGGGGCAGCGGGCGTGACGCCGCGGCCATGCCGATCCTAGATGTGCGGGCAGACCGTTTCATTCTGGAATTTCTCCAACGCGGCGACCTGGCAGATCTCTCGATCCGAGGGGTTGCCTCGCCAGACCATGTCATCCGGATCAAGGGCAGGCCGTTGCATCTGCCGCGCTCTGTGTGGCAACAGGGTGTGACAGCGATAAATGATGCCATCGCCAGCTTCCAACAGGATTACAAAACCTATTTTGATCGTGAGGCGGCTCGCTCGCCACACCCCAAGACGATGCTACCGTCACTGCCGTCACTTGTTTGGATGGAGGGCGTTGGCGTCATTGGGGTCGGGGTGAATGCCACTGCCGCGAGCATTGCCGCTGACATCGGTGTGCAGAACGTGCGTGTGCGTGCTGTCGGTGAAAAGCAAGGCGGATTTCACCCGGTCAATGAGGCTGATTTGTTCGACCTTGAGTATTGGTCGCTTGAACAGGCAAAGCTTGGCAGATCAAAGCCACCAGTGATGACTGGCAAGGTGGTGATGGTCACCGGCGCGGCTGGCGCGATTGGCCGGGCCATAGCCGAGACGTTTGCCAAAGCAGGCGCACAAATGGTGCTTGTGGACCGACCGGGAACCGAACTACAGGATGTTGCCAATACTGTCTCAAAAAATGCCTTAGCGATTGAAATGGACATTACCGCAGATGGCGCAGCAGAGCGCGCTGTCATGGCCGCGATCAGCCGGTTTGGTGGTGTCGATATTCTGATTTCGAATGCCGGTGCGGCGCAGACAGGGTCCCTGCTGGAGCTGAATGATCAGCAATTGGCCGCTGCCTATGACCTGAATTTCTTTGCCCCCTATCGTTTTGCCCGCGCTGTTGCACATTGCCTGTGCCAGCAGGGACAGGGCGGCCAGCTGTTGTTCAATATCAGCAAACAATCAGTGAATCCTGGGCGCAATTTTGGGGCTTATGGCCTGCCAAAATCGTCCACGCTGTTCCTGATGCGCCAGCTCGCCCTGGAGCTGGGTGGGGATCGTATTCGGGTGAATGGTGTGAATGCGGATCGAATCCGCTCAGGCATCGTTACGGATGAATTCATTGCATCGCGGGCAAAAACGCGAGGTGTTGATGAAGCGGCCTACATGTCGGGCAATTTGCTAAAGCAGGAAGTTGAGCCAGCACACGTTGCCGAGGCATTTCTGATGTTGGCGCAGATGCAGCGCACCACCGGTCATGTCGTAACGGTCGATGGCGGCAATGTCGAAGCAAGCCTTCGATAGGCCTGCCTAGAATATGACACCCTTGCGCAGGATATAGCATCCATAGGGGATATTTTCGCTGGTCTGGACGACCGCATAGGCTCGCCGCGCGCGCTCATAAAATTCGGGTCGGGGAATATGGCCAAGACCAGCCCCTTCAGGGATTTTTGTTTCAAGGAATGAAAACACGGCGGTATGTGTCTCGTTCATTTCATCTGGTGTGCCGTCAATTTCCATACGCACGGCTGCATGATCAACAAACCCGTCCAACGGCAAGAGGCTGGTGATCGTCCGAATGGCCGCTAATGCGCTAAATCCCGGCATTGAAATCAATGTCTTAAATCCAGTATGGATGGCCGTTGATGTGGCTGGGAAATTACGGTCGGCAATCACAAGTTCGTCGCCATGTCCCATTTGTGCAAGACAATAAAGAAGGTCGGGTGAGCAGTTGGAGTCTACGTTGAACAGCATCGGGGGTCTCCAGCCTATTCGGATTGTTCACGGATATCTTTAAGTGCTGGGTACAATGCACGATATTGCTGATAGACGCTTTCATAAGCGGCCATCGCAACCGGGTCAGGCTCAATCAGAATTCCCGGCTTCACCATCGCCTTGATGCCTTCGTCAATGCTGGCAAAATGTCCTGCGCCATACGCTGCAAGAATGGCTGATCCCATTGAAGGGGCGTCCGTTGAGGCTGGAATGCGCACTGGGATGCCGGCCGTATCCGCGTGGATTTGCATCCATAATCTGGATGCTGTTGCGCCGCCGCCGACTGTCATTTCGGTGCTTGTGTAACCGCCGTTCTTGAATCCGTCCAGAATGGTACGTGTGCCAAAGCAGATGCCCTCAATAATCGCCCGGAAGATATGGTGTGGCTCGTGTGAGAGCGTTAAGCCAACAAGGGCGCCGCGCGAATTCGCATCTGTATAGGGTGTGCGGTTACCCTGAAAATGATCCTGGGCAATCAACCCCTCAGAGCCGGGCGGCAGCAGCGCTGCCTTTGCGTTCAGATCATCCAGATCGATCGACCCAAGCAGCCTTTTAAACCAGTTGATAATTGACCCGGTCGATGTCTGGCCGCCTTCCACGATATAGCGTCCGGGATACACAATGTCGGCGTAGGATCCCCAGACCCCCGGCGCATGCAAGGGGGCGTCAGTGACACCAAATTGCAAATGTGATGATCCGGTGATCAGCGCCAGTTGGCCCGGTCTTGCAACGCCAAGCCCGATCATTCCGATTAACGCGTCGGCACCTCCTTGAACCAGCTTTGTCCGGGTGGTGAGGCCAAGCTCAGCGGCAGCGGCAGCGCTCAGATTGCCGACCACCTCACCCGGGGCAACAACCCGTGATGGCCATTTATCCAACAGGTCCGGCATGCCAAGCGCCTCGATAATGCTGGTGGCCCAGCCCCCGTCCCGGTTGGCGTAATGCCAGCGCAATCCGACATTGTTCAATGATGCGCAGCGCTCACCGGTGAGGCGCATCGTCAAATAGTCCTGATATTCACAGATGGTAACCGCATCATCGAATATCTGCGGCTCGTTTCGCTTCAGCCAAAGCGCTTTGGGGATCATCCATTCCGCAGATACCGGCCCCTGACCATTGCTGTTCAGAACAAGGCGCTTGTCGCCTGTTTCCAGCACCGCTTCCGCTTCCTTGTCGGCGCGGACATCCATCCACATCAATGCGGGGCGCAACGGCGCTCCCTCCTTGTCCAGCGCTACCACGGTGCAGCATGTGGTGGCATAGGCCATGGCCTCAATGGCATCACCGCTGACATTCGCTTCTCTCAGACAGATATTCGTTGCCTTGACAAGGCTCGACCACCAATCCTCGGCATTCTGCTCGGCTCTCGCCCCGGAGAGGAACTTTGTCTCATAAGGTTCGGCATGCGATGCGACACATGTGCCGTTCAGATCATAGATGCGCACCCGCAGGCTCTCTGTGCCTCCATCGGCTGTCAATACATGGCTCATCTTTCGGTTCCCCTGGCTATCCCACTATGCTCTCAGATCGGTTTTTGCAGCAAGGCTGCAATCTCTGCTGGCGTGTCCCACTGTGGCACATGACCGGTATTCACGACATGGATATTGATGTAGGACGGCAATCTGAAAAGGGTTTCCTTTGGAACGATTTGGTCCTGTATTCCTATCACCGCAGACACATTAAGCCTGTCCTTTATGCTGTCCAGAATGGGAAGAATATCTAAATGTGAAACATCGCCATCCAATAATTCGTTCACAACAGCATGCAAGCGGCCGCGAGACAAGTCCTGAAGCATGACGGCTGCGGCTCCGTCAGGCGTCGCTTCTGCTGTCGGGCCCAGCATCGTGAGCAAGCCACGCAGATGGTCCATATCCTCCACCTCTGCCATTCCCCTCAGGAATTCTGCATTGACCTCTGGCCCGCATCCTGCCGGGGCAATCAGAGTCACTTCGCTGACAGATTCTGGCATCTGGGACGCTACCTTGGCGGCAACCCATGCGCCAAGAGAATGTCCCACAAGATGAACTTTTCCCGAATGGGTGTGCAGATGCGCAACGGCGCAATCAACAAGGTCATCAATTTTGGCAGCATCGTCCGGGTTGGTGCCATGTCCCGGCAAATCGATCGCGGTGACCCGCGCGCCACCGGCCTCCAAGCTGGCGATCAGTGCGCCCCATGCCATAGCGTTGCTGCCAAGCCCGTGGAGCAACAGGAATTCCTGCCTGTCGGCCTTCCCACCTCCAAGCGCAGCGATCACATCGCTTGCTTCAATACGCCCCCGCCGGCCGGTGCCTTCAAGGCCCTGCATATCGACACCCCCAAGCGTTGCGAGGCGGCGCGCGAGCGGTGTGGCACGCACGCCATCAACCAGAGAGGCTGTCTCGGCCCCTGCCACCGTTTCAACGGGCGAGGATTGTGGTTGCGCAACGCCCGGCTGTGCGGTGGTGCCGGATGTGCTGGCACCTGCATCTTGATCACTGACGATGGGCCACGCTTTCTCGGTTTCGATGATTGCGATGGGATCGCCGACATCGACCACATCCCCTTCGGCCACAAGTGTTTCAACAAGGCGGCCCGATCCAAGTGCCGGATATTCCACCAGCGTCTTGTCAGTTTCGAGTTCAAGCAGCGTATCACCGCGCTCGAAGTTCTCTCCTTGGGCCACAGTCCAGCTGGCGATGGTGCCACTGTCCATCGTCTCGCCAAGTCGGGGCATTGGCAGCGTTAGCGTTATCATGACCGCATCATCCTTGCAGCATCAGCAATCAGCTCCGGTGTGGGAACGGAATTGGTTTCCAGCAAGGGAGATACTGAAATAGGAATATCTTCGCCGGCAATCCGGATAACAGGGTTCTCCAGAAAATCGAAACATTCCTCTGAAATACGCGCTGCCAACTCGGCCGCAACACCTGCCGTCATCACCCCTTCGCTGACAACCATGGCGTGGCCGCATCGTTCGACATGCGTTCGGATGGTGTCGATATCCAGCGGGTTTAGCGTGCGCAGATCGATGATTGTCGCCTCAATACCGTCTTTTGCCAGCTTGTCAGCCGCCAAGATGGCATAATGGAGTTGGCGGGAATAGGTTACGATGACCAGATCGTCGCCCTGACGCGGCACATGCGCTTTGCCCCAAGGTGCGACGGGTGTCTGATCATCAAGTTCACCAGAGGTTGCATAGAGTGCCTTATGTTCGATAAACACCACCGGATCCGGTTGTGCCAGTGACTGGCGCAGCAAATGATAAGCATCAGAGACAGTCGCCGGCATTGCCAGTCGAAGGCCAGGCGTGTGCATAACATAGGCTTCCAGACTCTGGCTGTGCTGAGCGCCGGCTGAACGCCCCGTGCCACCTTGGGTCCTGAGGATCATTGGAACGCCAATCTGGCCTCCAAACATATACCGGATTTTCGCTGCCTGGTTGGCCAGCTGGTCCATCGTCATGCCGATGAAATCGACATACATCAACTCGGCAACCGGTCGCAGTCCCGACATGGCCGCGCCCACGGCCGCCCCGACAATAGAAGGTTCAGAAATCGGCGTATCAATGACACGTTCGGGACCGAATTCGTCAATCAAGCTTTTGGTTACCCCATAGGCACCGCCATATCTGCCGACTTCCTCACCAATAAGGACAACGTTTGGGTCGGTTGTCATACTATCTGACAAAGCCTGGCGAAGTGCGTCGCGATATGTTGTTTTACCCATCACCTGGACCTCATGCTCATTGGCTTTGCCCAAGGATGCGGGCGAGGCGACCCCGAACAGACTCGGGAGGTGGTGTCGAGGGGTCATAGACATCGTCAAAGATGCTGTCGAGTTGAGGCTCGCGCGCGTCTGCGGCAAAATCAATCGTGGCATCCATCTCCGCAGCGATGTTCTGATCCATTTCATCCAGGGAACTGCCATCTATCTCACCACGCGAGATCAGTGTCTCCCGGGCCTTGATGACAGGGTCACGAAGACGCCCCTCTGATTCTTCGGCATCATCGCGATAGGGTGACTTGTCCATGCGTGCATGACCATAGAACCGATAGCAATCCACGACCAGAAAGCCGGGTTTGCCAGCCCGGGCATCGCCGATCATTTCGCCTGCAATCTCCGCGACGGCCTCGACATCACTGCCATCAACAGCGGCGCCTTTCAAGCCGAAGGGGATGGCTCGTTTGTACAGGTCAGGGTCTGCAGTGGCATTGTCGATGCGCGTGCCCATTCCATATTGATTGTTTATACAGACAAACAGCACCGGAAGACGCCACAGCGCGGCCATGTTCATGCTCTCATAGAGAACACCCTGGCCGGTGGCACCATCGCCGAAAAAAGCCACCGATACAGAATCTGACCTCTTATGGCGTGCTGCCAGACCGGCGCCGACAACGGACGGGATGCCACCGCCGACAATGGCATTTGCGCCGAGATGACCCAGCTTCATGTCGGCGATATGCATCGAACCGCCCTTGCCTGAGCAATAGCCGGTTTCCTTGCCGGCAATTTCAGCCATCATCAATCGTGGATCTGCCCCCCGGGCAAGAAACACGCCGTGACCACGGTGATGGGTGGTAAATGTATCCCCATCACGCATGGCGGCGCCAACACCAACAGCTGCCGCCTCCTCGCCGATAGAAAGATGCAGCATCGAGCCAGCGGATTGTCCCCGGACGAACAGCTCTCCCACACGCTCTTCGAATGTACGGATCCGCCGCATCATTGGATAGAGTTCCGCGAGCCGGGAATTTGTCTGTGTTTCCATATGTCTCAACTGTGTTGGCTTTCCGATGCTCAGATCAAACCGTATTGTGCTGCCTTGTTCCGCAGGAACGGCAGACCGTTTTCCATGACTTCTGCTTCGCCGCTGGCAACAGGACGCCAGACTGAAAGCCCGAATGCTATCTCTGGAGGCATGTTTACAAAGCTCTCCATCGCTAGGCCGCCGCGAAAGCCGATCGCACGAAGGGCAACGAAAATCTCGTCCCAATCAACCGTGCCGGAGCCAGGGGTGCCACGATCCGATTCTGACAGATGGATATAGCGAAGATGTTCACGCGCATCGAGGATCGCCTGCGCCACACCCTTTTCCTCAATATTCATGTGATAGGTGTCGAGGTGAACAAACATATTGTCAGCGCCAATGCGCTCAATCATGTCTCTTGCCTGCCATCCCGTGTTGAGCAGATGCGTCTCATACCGGTTCACAGGCTCGATCCCGAAGAGCAGTCCAAGCGATTTGGCATGTGCTGCCACTTCCGCCAATGCGCGGGTGACATTGTCAAGTTCGGTGTCGGTAGGCGGCATGCCGCTACGCTCACCGATGCCGCCATAAACAACGCCGGACAGTGCTTCTGCGCCTATTGCCGCCGTCTTCTCCAACGCCAGTTTCAAAAATTCAACAGCACCGTCCGGATTCCGTGATGCCCATACCGCCTCTGGCAGTCCCAAAGAACAAACCGATCTCATCTTGGCGGCCTCAAGTGTCCTGCGGCTATGGTCTGCATCAACGGATGGCGGGTCGAGCAGGGCGATTTCCAGAAAGTCCATGTCATAGGACTGCGCCTTTGCCACTGCATATTCGCAACCGTCCCTGTCCCAGCTCATTGTCCACATGCTTGTGTGTACACCGAATCCTTCCACTCCAATGCCTCCCTAACTATTTTCCAGAAGCGCGCGCGCCAGATTTTCGTCCACGAACAGCCTGTCGACAAAATTTGCCCGCAGGACGGCAAGTGTGCCAACCCTCTTGCTGAGGCCGCCGGCAAGCAGCGTCATGTCCGTATTCGGCATTTCATTGGGTTTGGCGCAAGGGGTGCATCCATTCAACGGAATGCCGGCAACAGTCCCGTCAGCTGTGAAAAAGACACCGCAACAATCAGCCACAACATTGTTATCCCGGAGCTGATCAATCTGCTCGGTGGTGAATAAGCCGCTCTCGAACAGGACGGCACCATCGCGGCACTCGCCAACGCTTGTTATCGCATAATCAGCTCTTCGGGCCGTCTCCAGCGTTTCCTTGACAAGGCGTTGTTGCAGAATGACATCACAGGCTGCCTTGTCATCGACAACAAAGGGGGCGGGCAGAAGATTGGCCTTTCCCGACGTCAACGCTGCCAGACGAACGCATACATCGACAGGCTGTGTTGGATCTGCCCGGTTCAGCAACCCCATCAACGAGACAAATGTAATATGGGGATTTGTTACACCAACAAGATTGTCTGCCATATGGCCAAGGGTCCGGCCCCAGCCAAGCCCAACCGTCATCGGCTGGTTTGCCAGTGCAATCCGCGCCAGGAATGCTGCGGCAATGATTCCCACAGCCCGCCGCGCCTCTGCGTTGCCGTCATTTTGCGGTGCCGGTGCCACCTGAGCTTCCTTCAGCCCAAACCGTTCGGTCAAACGGTCGGCCAGATCAAGGGTTGTGGTGTTGTTGTGCTCGATCGCGATACGCACCACGCCAAGTTGCTTGGCGTCGGCAAGCAGCCGCACGATTTTGAACCGTGAGATACCGAGTTTGTCGCTTATTTCCTGCTGACTGAGATTGCCGACGTGATACAGCCATGCCACCTGTGCCATGCTGTCGTGACTATGGTTTTTGACAAGATTTGAATCCTGTTTCATTGCAATCGCGTCTGATAATCCCTCTTGACCACTTCATCAACCCTTATATAGTTACATTTGTTGAGTCAATGCACATGTGTTGAATGTTGCCGTTTGCAACGTCCGTGCATGGAAGAATAAATTTAGCTAACGCATTGAAAATCAACGGATATATGTGCTCTGTCATAGATGGCAATGAGCGCAAACATTGATATGGCACGGACATGGATCGCTGGTACGAACTATGCTCCAAAAGCCAGATGAAGGAGGAAACTGTGAGAAAGCACATAAAATATCTTGGTGGTGTAGCGTTGGTTGGTTCGGCACTGATGGCAGGCAGCTCGTTTGTTCAGGCTGCTGACACCTCAATTGCAACCGTCGTTAAAATTGCAGGCATTCAGTGGTTCAACCGCATGGAAGAAGGCGTGAATCAGTATGCCAAGGACAACAATGTCAACGCGTTCCAGGTTGGCCCGGCACAGGCAGACCCGCAGCAGCAAGCCGCGTTGATTGAAGATATGATTGCGCAGGGCGTGAATGCATTGGCTGTTGTACCAATGTCTCCAGAAGCGCTTGAGCCTGTATTGAAGCGCGCAATGGACAAGGGCATTGCCGTGATCACCCACGAGGCAGCAAGCCAGCAGAATGTTCATTATGACATCGAAGCCTTCAAGAACGAGGATTTCGGTGCCAATCTGATGGAACAGATGGCTCAGTGCATGGGCGGCGAAGGTGAATATGCGGTCTTTGTCGGGTCACTGACTTCACAGACTCACAACCAGTGGGTCGATGGCGGCATCGCCCATCAGAAGGCAAACTATCCGAACATGACACTTGTCGGTGACAAGAACGAGACTTTCGATGATGCTGAAAAGGCTTACGCGAAAGCTCAGGAAGTTCTCCGCGCCTATCCAAACATCAAGGGCATGCAGGGGTCAGCTTCGACTGACGTTGCCGGCATCGGTCTTGCCATTGAAGAGCGTGGCATGGAGAGTAAAACCTGTGTCTTCGGGACATCGCTGCCATCTATCGCAGGCCAATATCTGGAAATCGGCGCCGTTGATGGCATCGGTTTCTGGGACCCGTCTGTTGCCGGATATGCGATGAACAAGCTCGCCACTATGGTGATGGATGGACAGACCGTCACTGACGGCATGGACCTTGGCCTTCCCGGCTATGAGGCGGTCAAGCTTGATGGCAAGGTCATTTATGGCCAGGCATGGGTGAATGTGAACGCCGACAACATGGCTGACTACCCCTTTTAAGGGTGGATGAAACTCCGGGGGCGGCAGGCATTGGCTGCCGCCCCTGATTTTGTGTTTCTTGGAAAGTGCACCATGTCCAAACATGATGATGACACCTTCATCGAGTTGAAGGGCATTGTAAAACAATATGGCGGCGTGACGGCTCTGGATGGCGTTGATTTCCGGGTAAAGACTGGCGAGGCTATCTGTCTGGCTGGGGAAAACGGGTCCGGCAAATCGACATTGATCAAAATTCTTGTTGGGGTGGAACAGCCCACATCAGGGCAGATTTTTGTTGATGGCAAGCCATACAGCCACCTCAACCCCCGTCAGGCAGCAGCCAGCGGCATTTCCGTGATTTTCCAGGATTTCTCGCTCTTCAGCAACCTCACGGTGGCAGAAAATATTGCCTTCGCCACGCAGCTCAGTGGAAAGAAACGGCTTTTCGACCGCGGTGCAACCCGGAGGATAGCGCAGGAAGCGCTTGATCGCATTGGTGTCGATATCGATCTGGATGCAAGGGTGGAGACCATACCTGTTGCACACAAGCAGCTGGTTGCAATCTGCCGGGGCCTAGCCTCCAACGCGCGGTTAATCATCATGGATGAGCCAACAACCGCGCTGACAGGGCGCGAGGTGCAGGCGCTTCTGGGCATCATTCGCAAACTCAAGGATAGTGGTATCGCGGTTGTTTTTGTGAGCCACAAACTTGCAGAAGTGCTTGAAGTGTGTGAGGAGGTTTTTGTCCTGCGTAATGGCAAGAACGTGGCAGAGGGCCCGGCGCGCGACTTTAACGCGGCCTCATTGACCCGCCATATGACGGGGCGCGATGTTCCTGAGGCCAAGCCACCACTCAATATTGATCGGGCTGAAACTTTGCTTGTTGTGAATCAGCTTGGCAAGGAAGGAGCCTTTGAGGACATAAATTTTGAGCTGAAAGCAGGAGAGGTGCTTGGCATTTCCGGCGTGTTGGGGAGTGGCCGGACATCGTTGGCGAAAGCGCTGTTTGGATTGGTTGCACCCAGCAAGGGCAGCATCACCCTGTCCGGCAAAAACATCCCCCTTGGCAATCCCATTGCTGCGACGCAGGCTGGCATTGGCTATGTGCCCGAGGACCGCCTGACTGAAGGGCTATTTCTCACCCAGTCGATCATTCGCAACGTATCGGTCGGCCGGTTTGATCATCATCGTTCGGGTGGGTTTCTCGACCTTACCTCGCTTGTTGACGAGGCGCGCGGATGGATCGAAAAACTTCGAATCAAAGCACCCGACTATGATGCCGAGGTCAAGTCGCTTTCTGGCGGCAATCAGCAACGGGTGGCCCTTGCCAGGTGGTTGTCGCAGACACCCAGAGTTCTGGTGTTGAATGGCCCCAGCGTCGGTGTCGATGTCGGGTCAAAGGCCGATATACATGCGATTATCCGCGAGCTGGCAGACTCCGGGATCGGCATTGTGGTTATTTCTGATGATCTGCCCGAATTGCTGACCACATGTGGGCGCATATTGATGATGAAGGATGGCCGGATTGACAGCATAGTCATGGCTGGCGAGATGGATGAAATTGAACTTGCGGCAAAGTTGGTGTCATGAACAGGCTCTCTTTGAAAAATCTGGCAACAAGAAACGAGACATTGGTCGCTGTCGTGATTGTCGCCTTCTGTCTTCTGGCCACTTTTTCCGATCCGCTTTTCCTGTCGGTCACAACGCTGACCGATCTGATGCGCGCTTCTGTTGTGATCGGCATTTTGGCGGTCGCCGCGATGATGGTGCTCATTTCCGGCGGGATTGATGTGAGTTTTACCGCCATTGCAGTGTTTGCGATGTATTCGACAACCGTGCTGACATTGGCGGTAATGCCGGACATGCCGTGGTATTTCATTTTCGCGATCTCTATCGGGATTGGTGCATGTCTCGGTGCGATCAACGGGTTTTTTGTGGTTATCTGCCGCCTGCCGACCCTGATCGTCACGCTTGGCACCCTGTCGGTGTTTCGCGGCTTCCTTTTGACATTCATCGGGTCCCAGCGGATTTCGGCGCTGCCACCGGAAATGCGTGGATTTTCCCGTATGATGATTGCCCGTGGCACGACAGAGGCTGGCAGCTTCTATGCCATTCCCTGGGCAGTTGCGGCGCTTGTTATCGTCGTGCTTCTGACCCTCTTCATCCTTCACAAGACCATGCTGGGCCGGTCGATCTTTGCGATTGGCGGTTCGCTTGAAAGCGCGCGCCGCATTGGGATCAATGTGCGTGGTGCGCAGTTCTTCGTATATTGCTATGTCGGTGCTTTGGCCGGGCTTGCCGGTATTATCCACGGCGCGATGGGCCGGATGGCCGATCCGTTTTCTCTGGTGGGTCTTGAATTGTCGGTGATTGCAGCGGTGGTGCTGGGCGGAGCCAGATTGATCGGTGGCTATGGAACGCTGACCGGAACGCTGCTTGGTGTGTCGCTGATCGTGCTTGTCGAAAACAGCCTTATTGTCGTTGGCATTCCATCCACCTGGCAGTTTGTGACAATTGGTCTGTTGATCCTGCTTGGAACCGGCCTGCCGGCCTGGCAGGCAAAACGCGCTGCGGCGAAATCGGCGTAGGAGGAAACAGCGATGGTTTTGCGCTTACTGTCAAAACAAGGGACATCGACACCGGAGTTCCGGCTTGCCATCATCGCCATCGTCGTATTTCTGGCAATGGCGGCCCTGTCGCCGGACAGGTTTCTCTCATCACAGAATATCATCTCCATGGCATTCCAATTCCCCGAATTTGCCATTCTGGCTCTTGCCATGACGATCACTATGATGACGGGCGGTATTGATTTGTCGGTGGTTGGTGTTGCCAACCTCACTGCGGTGATCTCGGCATTAATTCTGGTGAATTTTGCAGGCGCTGATGCGACCGGGGCGGTGGCACTGCTCTGGCTCTTTGCTGCCTTGGGTGTGGCTGTGTGTGTTGGCGCTCTGGCGGGGCTGTTCAACGGCATCCTTGTGGCGCGGTTGGGCTTGCCTCCCATTTTGGCGACGCTTGGCTCAGGCTTGGTTTTCACTGGCATCGCTGTGGCCATGACCGGGGGCAGCGCGGTGATGGGTTTTCCAGACGTGGTCGCCTGGATCGGCAATGCGCAGCTGCTGCTTGTGCCTGTTCCGCTTGTGATTTTTGTGCTTCTGGCCGCTGCGTTGCATGTAATCCTGACAAAGACCAGCTTCGGGTTGAAAGCGACAATGTACGGTGCCAACCCTTTGGCCGCACTGTTTGCAGCCATCGACATCAACAAGCTGCTGATCCGTGTTTATGTTATTTCTGGCGTTTTGTCGTCCGTTGCCGGCATGGTGGTCATGAGTCGTGCCAATTCTGCCAAGGCAGATTATGGGTCAAGCTATCTGCTTCTGGCCGTTCTGATCGCTGTGCTTGGCGGGGTAAACCCGTATGGCGGTTATGGGCGGGTAATGGGTGTCGTGCTTGCCGTGCTGTCCATGCAGTTCCTGTCGAGCGGCCTGAATATGTTGCAGGTGTCCAACTTCGCGCGTGAGCTGATCTGGGGTGCCTTGTTGATTTTTGTAATGGTCGTCAACACGACTGATTGGAGCCGGTTTGGCAAAGCCAGATCCGGTCACTAAAACAATTTCCAAAGAGGAGATGTGAGATGAAAAAGATCCTGAATTCCGCAGCAGATTATGTTGACGAGATGTTGGCCGGACTGGTGGCCGCCCATCCCGAATATTACCGGCTCCATGGTGACAGCGGCAAAGTCGTTGCTCGTGCCAGGGACGGATCGAAAGGCAAAGTCGGGATCGTGACTGGCGGTGGATCCGGACATCTGCCGGTTTTCACGGGTTATGTCGGTGAAGGCCTGCTTGATGCGTGTGCGATCGGCGATGTGTTTGCCTCACCATCGGCCGAACAGATGGCTGATGCCATCCGCTCTGCTGATCAGGGTGCCGGGGTGCTTCGCCTGTATGGAAATTACGGTGGAGATATTCTGAATTTCGATATGGCAGGCGACCTTGTCGAGTTCGATGACATCACCTGTACGACCGTGCTCCTCACTGATGATATCGCTTCGGCCCCACCGGAAGAACATGAGAAACGCCGCGGTGTCGCCGGCATGGTGTATGCCTTCAAGATGGCTGGCGCTGCGGCTGAGGACGGGCGTGATCTTGAGGCAGTGACGGCAATTGCCCAGAAAGCTGCCGATTCCTGTCGGTCCATTGGTGTCGCGCTGAGCTCATGTACCGTACCGCAGGCTGGCAAACCTACCTTTGAAATCGCCGATGACGAGATTGAGATGGGAATGGGCATACATGGAGAGCCCGGGATCTGGCGCGGCAAACTGCGGACCGCCGATGAAATCGCCACCGAGATGATGGAGCGGTTGCTGGCCGATATGCCGCTGGCAGGCGGCGATCGTGTTTCGATCATGGTGAACAGCCTTGGCGCCACCCCACCCGAGGAGCTTTACATCCTCTATAACAAGGTCAAGGCCGCGCTGGAGGCCACAGGTGCCACCATCGTCATGCCGTTGGTTGGCCGTTATGCCACATCCATGGAAATGGCAGGGGTCTCCTTTACCTTATGCAAGCTGGATGAAGAGCTTGAAACCTTGCTCACGGCACCTTGCGATTGTGCTTTCTGGAGAGTTTGATGGGACTTGATCGGTCTGCCTTGCTTGGCGCGATTGAACGTCTGCATGAGGAAATGCCCACGCATTTTGACACGCTGAATGCAGCAGATGGCAAATTGGGAGATGGTGATCTGGGCATCACCATGACCCGCGGCATGGCAGAAATTGCCGCGGTGAGGGATGATCTGCCCGAGGATCTTGGTCTTGCCATGCTGAAATGCTCGCAGGCATTCACCAAATCATCAGGATCGTCCTACGGCACGCTGATGGCCCTTGGGATGATGGCCATCGCCAAACAGATCAAGGGTCAGACGGCTGTAGAGCCCTCTGAACTCACTGCGTTGGTTGCGGTGGTGCGTGACCAGATTCAAACACGGGGCAAGGCCGAGATTGGCGGCAAGACTGTCCTTGACAGTCTTGATGCAATCGCCAAACAAATGTCGGGCATGACTGATCTCGAAGACATAAGGACAGCAGCCGTTGTGGCGGTTGATGAGGCGCTTGCCGCGTTTCGTGACAAGCCCGCGACCATGGGGCGGGCGCGCATGTTTGGCGAGAAAAGCATCGGCCTTGATGATCCCGGGATGCTGGCGATGAAGTTCATCGTCTATGCGATTGCCGGACGGAGCGTCTGACGCGCCCTGACTGGCGAGCCTGCGTCCACAACATAAATCAGATCAGCGGGTCCTCGCCGCCATAATGCCGGTCGGGATAGCTGTCATGCAACGCCTTGTCGGCATCACCGAACCGCGGCAGTGCAAAATTATGTTGGTGCCAATAGGGATATATGAGCGGTAGCCTGCTGGCATCATTCAGCCTGGTCATCTCGTCCCCGCTCAATGTCAGTGACAGGGCTCCAAAATTCTCGGTGAATTGAGACTCGGTGCGTCCGCCAACAACAAGCGAGCTGATGGCGGGACGGGTCAACAGCCAGGCCAATGCCACTTGCGCCGGGGTCGCGCCGCGCGCTTCTGCGATCTCGACCAGACAATCAACAATCCTCCATAGGCGCTCGATATCGCGGATGGGGGGCTCATTCCACCCCGCAGCTTGACGGCTGCCTTCCGGTGCTGCGCCGCCGCGCTTGTGTTTGCCCGTCAAAAGACCAGCGGCCAGCGGGCTCCAGACCTGAACCCCGAGCTTTTGGTCAACAGCCAAAGGCAGGAGTTCATATTCGGCCTCCCGCGCCTCCAATGTATAATGAATCTGCTGTGTTGAAAATTTCACACCGCCGGCAGCCTGCGCTGCCATCTGTGATTTCATGATATGCCAGGCGGAGTAGTTCGAGCAGCCTACATAGCGCACCTTACCCTGTTGTACGAGCGTATCCAGCGCCGCCATCTTTTCCTCGACTGCGGTGGTGCCGTCCCATTCATGCATGTAGTAAATGTCGATGTGATCGCGGCGCAACCGTTTGAGTGATCGCTCACATTCCCTTATCAAATGCCAGCGCGACACCCCCTCGTCATTCGGCCCCTCACCAATCCGCATGCGGGCTTTCGAGGTCAGCAGGATGTCATCTGATTTATCACCCAGAACCTCGCCGACAATTTCCTCGGACAGGCCGGTGGAATACATGTTGGCGGTATCAAACAGATTGACGCCGTGGTCGATGCAAAGGTCCGTCAGACGTTTTGCTTCCGTGACGCCCTGATTGGCTACAAGCCCGAACGGCCCTTTGCCGCCAAAGCTGAACGTTCCCATTGTGATGGCCGAAACTTTCAGACCGGTATTTCCGAGGAGATTATACTTCACAGCACTTCACCCACCTGCGTTGACGATCATCCACTATGCTGTCTGGGACCAACAATTTCAATGGCTCTGTCTATGTGGCAAGGCCGGAAACCTCACCAATCAGTCAGCAGATGATAGTTGTGGCATCCCATCGCCCAAGACGATATCGTTTGTCACTGGGTGTTTGAGGTGCCCGATCGCTGTCATGGTTAAATGTTGATTATGGATTGCGTGGCTGGCCAAGATATTCTTGGGGAAGAGCTGTGCATGGTTGGCCAAAGAGGATCATGAGCAAATGAGACAATACACCAGTTACGATCTCATCGAATGGGGACAGCCTTTTGAGAGGCGGAACAATGAATTGCCTGTACCCACGGGGTCCGAAGTGCTGGTACGCGTCACAGCCGCAGGCCTTTGCCACTCCGATCTGCATGTTCAAAAGGGCTACATGGATCTGGGTCAGGAGGGGCGCCTGACATTCGCTGAACGCGGTGCAACCTTGCCCATGACTTTCGGACATGAAATCGCAGGGATCGTTGAAGCTGTCGGCGATGATGTTACAGGGGTGCATTGTGGCCAGCAGATTCTGGTTTTTCCATGGATAGGATGTGGTGATTGCGAAGCATGCGATGACGATCGTGAAAGTGACTGTTCGGCCATGCGCATTATTGGCCTGAGACAAAAGGGTGGGTTCGCCACCCATTGTCTGGTCGAACATGAGAAGTTCCTTGTTGATATTGAAGGGCTTGATGCGGCTGATGTTGTGCCACACGCCTGCTCTGGCCTAACTGTTTTCAACGCTCTGGAAAAGATTGGCTCGTTGCGTGAGGGTGAGTGGCTGGGGCTGATCGGATGTGGCGGGCTTGGTCTGAATGCGATCGCTATTGCAGGCGCGCTTGGTTTCGCCAATATCATCGCGATTGATATCGATGACGCCAAATTGGATGCCGCGCGGCAAATGGGAGCCGCAAAAGCGCTCAACAGCAGATCTGAAAATGCGCTGGCTGAACTGCAAAGCCTCGCCGACAACAGGCTGATGGCCATCATTGATACATATGGCGGTGTTGAAACTGGACGGCTTGCGGTCCGGGCCTTGGCCAAGGCAGGGCAATATCTGCTTGTTGGTCAGGCGGGAGGTGACTTCCAGATGCCGCAGGTTTGGTTGCCACAAAAAGCCATGACAGTGCGCGGCAGTCATGTCGGTAACTCCGCGCAGTTGCGAGAGCTGATCGACATGGTAAGGGCTGGCAAGATCAAACAGATGCCGATTGAACGCCGCCCGCTTTCCACAATCAATCAGGCGGTTGCGGATCTGGAAGATGGCCGTGTGACGGGCCGCATTGTTTTTCACCCTAATCAAGACGCAACATAACGGGGAGTGTTGGATGAAAACCTATAACCACTTTATCAATGGCGCGTGGGTTGAACCTGCGTCTGGCGAATATTTTGAGACGGACAACCCCTACACCGGAGAGGTCTGGGCGAAAATTGCGCGCGGCAACGCAGCAGATGCCGATCAGGCGGTAAGAGCAGCCAAGGTTGCGTTCGATGATGGTGAGTGGGGACAGATGCGCCCGACCCAGCGTGGCAAGCTCTTGGTCCGGCTTGCCGAGATCATTGAGCGTGAAGCCACTCGTCTTGGTGAGCTTGAGGTGCGCGACAATGGCAAACTGATTGCCGAGATGGGGGCGCAGACCAAATATCTCGCCGAATGGTATCGCTATTATGGCGGTCTTGCTGACAAAATAGAGGGCGCGGTCCTGCCATCCGACAAGTCGGGAATATTTAACTTCACCCGGTATGAGCCTCTGGGCGTGGTGGGGATGATCACGGCATGGAACTCCCCTCTGCTCCTCTTGGCGTGGAAACTGGCACCAGCACTGGCGGCGGGAAACACGGCGGTGGTCAAGCCATCTGAATTCACCTCGGCCTCCAGCCTTGAATTCATGGAACTCATTAAAGAAGCCGGCATCCCGGATGGTGTGGTGAATTGCATCACCGGCATGGGGATTGAGGTTGGCCAACCGATGGTCGATCACCCCGATCTGGCCAAGGTGGCCTTCACCGGATCTGATGTCGCCGGCCAGAAAATCTATGAGAGTGCGGCGCGAAAGATCATGCCGGTCACGCTGGAGCTTGGTGGCAAATCTCCCAATATCGTTTTTGAGGATGCGGATTTTGAGGCCGCAGTGATGGGCGCGATTTCTGGAATTTTTGCGGCAACAGGCCAGACCTGCATCGCGGGCTCGCGCCTTCTTGTGCAGCGGTCGATTCATGATGATTTTGTAAAACGTCTGCTGGAGGTGGCAGGCGCGGCAATAATTGGTGATCCGATGTCGCCAGAAACCCATGTGGGGCCGGTGACCACCCAGCCACAATATGAAAAGATTCTGCATTACATGAACGTCGCGCGCGAAGATGGCGCGACCTGCGTTCTTGGGGGCGGGCCGTATAAAGGCGAAGGCGTTAAGGGCAATCGCTTCGTAGAACCGACCATTTTCACCAATGTCGAGAACCATATGCGCATCGCCCAGGAAGAGGTTTTTGGCCCGATCCTGTCCGTTATCCCGTTTGAGGATGAGGCGGAAGCGCTCAGCATCGGCAATGATATCGTCTTTGGTCTGGCCGCTGGGGTCTGGACCTCGGATATTGGCCGCGCTTTGCGCATGTCTGAAAAGCTGAAGGCCGGCACGGTCTGGGTCAACACCTACCGGGCGGTGAGCTTCATGTCACCCTTTGGAGGGTACAAGCGGTCCGGGCAAGGACGTGAGAGTGGGCAGGAGGCGATCAAGGAATTTCTGCAGGTCAAATCCGTCTGGATTGCCCAACAGACATCGCCAGCCAACCCCTTCATCATGCGCTGAGTTCTGAACCAGCCCGCAACCGCCCCAAAAACCCGATTCAGGATGGATTTCATGCACAACTCAATTCTTGATAGGCGTTACACGATCAAGGCCCTGCCGCTGGAAGGGCGGCGTCCCTCTGAGTTGTCGTCGATCATGAAGCCGCATCCATTGTCTTATATGGAGCTGCCCTTTGACCCTGAATATTCGCTCTATAACAACCGCATGACGCCGGAACGTTTGAACAACGTCTCCGATGATGAGCAATATTGGGCGGTGCGCCAGAAAGTCATTTTCCGCAATACCGGGGAATTTCCCGTGGAAATTTCTGGACCGGATGCCGAGGCCTATATCAACCATGTGTTTGCCCGGGGCGTAAGCGCCGTCAAGGTTGGTCGCTGCATTTATAATTTTGTCCTCTATCATCATGGCGGCATGATTACTGATGGTGTGATGCTTCGCCTTGCCCGGGACCGGTTCTGGATGGCGCAGGCCGATGGGGAGCTGACCAAATGGTATAGGGCCCATTCCCACGGCTTTGATGTGACAATATCAGATCCGAATGTCTGGGTTAGCCAGATACAGGGACCCAAATCAATGGATGTATTGCGGGACAGCATCGATGCTGAGTTCCCGGAATCTTGGCGCTATTTTGATATGGCAACGGTCAGGATTGCCGGTGAGGAAGTGATCATCACTCGAACGGGTTTTTCCAATGAGCGGGGCTGGGAGTTTTATCTTCGGCCAGAAAATAATGCGGAGGCGGTTGGCAACCGCATCTGGCAGGCCGGGCAGGCACATGGCATGATTCTCACCGGAACACCGGTTTTTCGGGCCCGCAGAATTGAGGCCGGCCTGATGTCTCAGGCAGAATTTGACGAGACGACGACACCCTATGACGCGGGTCTTGGTCATTTTGTGAAAATTGATGACCGTGATTTCATCGGCAAGGCCGCGCTTGAGACGGCAGATAAACGAAACCGGACCTTTGGCATGCGCGTGCGTAGCGGGATCGCGGAACGGGGTCGTACAATGTCCATCGACGGCAAAATTGTCGGGCAGGTCTGTTCTTCCAGCTGGTCGCCATTTCAGGAATGTGGTGTGGCGCTTGTTCGTGTGGATGATCCGGCCACCGGTCCGGGGACCGAGGTGCGTGTTCTGGGAAATGACCAAAAGATATATGAGGCGGTGCTGTGTGCCTTGCCCATGTATGATGCTGCCGGTGATATTGTCCGCGGGCGGGTTACTGATCTGCCATCAGGTCCGGACCCGTGGTAATACTGTCAAATGCGCCAGTGGCGTGCCAACCTCAATTTTGTGAGGCTGTTCTGCGCGGTAGTTTTATGCCGGTGTTTTGTGCCGGTGTTTTGTCCCGGTGTTTTGTCCGGGTATTTTGTCCGGTGTTTTGCGGAAGTGATGTCCTCACCCATCAAGCTGCTCACGCCATGGCGGGTTGCAACCGCTCTGCTCACAATTCAATGCGGCCGCCGTGGCTGCCCTGGCAAGTGATGCCGCCAGCGATTCGGTGTCGGTTGCGCCGAGGCTCTGCAGATCATCGCGACCTGTTTCAATGATCCACGCCAGAATACTGGCCATGAAGGTGTCACCTGCGCCGACAGTATCAATGATCTGGTCTGTTTGTGCTGCGGGTACATGCACCTCGCCAGCGGTAACAAAACCACGGGCGCCATCGGCCCCAAGGGTCAAGATGAACAGCGCGGCATTGCAATCAGCCCGGCACTCGGCCAACGCCTGTTCAAGAGGGCGGTCGGGATACAGCCAGACGATGTCCTCATCGCTCAGCTTCACGATATCGGCAACGGCCATCATCTGACGCAACCGCTCACCATAGCTGTCCCGGTCACTGACAAGGGCCGGGCGTATGTTGGGATCAAGGGATGTGAGGATGGCGTTGGCCTTGCAGTCTTTGAAATGTTGTTTCCAAGCCTCGGCATCATCCCCGTCAATGAGCGCCACGCCGCCAACATGAAAGATCGCTGTTTCTCGCGGCATTGTGCTGGCCAGAGTCTGGGCGTTTACCTGACGTTCGGCTGTGCCGTTGCGGTAAAAGCCGTAGGATGGCACCCCGTTGGCATCAACAGACACCACCGCAAGCGAGGTGGGCTGCTCTACGCGCGCGCCGGCGATGGTGACATGGCTCTGAAGCAGGCGGTCACTCAGGAGATCGCCAAATCTGTCAGATGAGATTGGCGTGAGGTAGGACACATCAACCCCCAGCCTGCCAGCCGCCATCGCGACATTGAAAGGCCCACCACCTTCTGCTGCGATGAATTCCGGCTGTTCACCGTCTCTCTGGTTTCTGGCAACAAGGTCAATCAGATTTTCACCGCCAACCGCAATCATGTTCATCACTCCAAATCAATGGGCGCCCCGGCAACTCTGCTAAAAGTGGCACCCCGTTAAAACTGTTACCCGGTTAAAATTGCTGTCCCGGTCAAAATTGTTGTCCCGATAAAACTGCCATCCGGTCCTGATGCCTTTTGGCCGGATGGGATGGTTTCTGCCGCGCGCCCTCATGCACTCACTGATGATCCCTCATCGCCTGATCTCATATCGCCTGATTCCATGTCACTTGATTCCATGTCACTTGATTCATATCGCATGATCCATGTTGCGGGTAACGCTCTATCGTTAACACGCCGGGCATTCACAAGGTCATTTGCCTGCGCCCGCTCCCGTGCTTCTGCTTCTGGCATGCCCTGATCCAGCCAGCGTTTAATCAGGCGTGTCTCCAGGATTTCATGTGGCACATCCAGCCAGATCGCGGCGTCCCATGTCTCAGCCAGCCCAGCCCAGCCAGGCTCGTCAAACAATAGATAATTGCCCTCAAAAAGAAGGATCGACAGCTCATCAGGCACGGATCCACCCTTTTCAATGACGCTGTCCAGATCCCGGTCGAAGGTGGGAAATTGTGTCGCCCGGCCTGTCTGCAGCGCCTCAATCAAATTTTCAAAACCGGCAAGATCAAATGTCTCGGGTGCGCCCTTGACCGACAGCAGACCCCGCGCAGACAGAGTGGCATTGTCAAGGTGAAAGCCATCCATTGGAATCAGACAGCAGGAGGGTCCGATGCGGCGCGCCAGATCGGCGGCAAGGGTGGATTTGCCGCTTCCAGGAGGGCCAGCGATGGCTACAGTCACAATTTTTGCAGGCGTCACAAGCGCGGTAATTTCTTCGGCCAATTGGGCAGCATCAGGGATCTGTAATGTTTGGTTGGTTGACATTGCATAGTATCCTGAAGCGTATCCTGAAGCGTATCCTGAAGAAGGTTTCTATTGTGCGTTCTTTGGTTCAGCCTGCAAAGTTGACTTGCGCCTATCTTTACACGCGTTAATATTGGTTGCGACATGAGCAGCCTGTTTGTCAAGTGGCTCATCCTCTATTTAGTCAAAGGCGGTGTAACGCAATGAGCCACCAGAAAATTAGAAACATGGAAGAATTTGCCACGCTAAGCGGCATTTCGCGCCCGACTGTTTCTAAATATTTCAACGATCCCGAAAGCGTCAGACCGTCAACGCGTGACAGGATCGAGACCGCGCTAAAGGAATTTGACTATCGTCCCAACATTTATGCCATCAACCAGAATCGGCGACTAACGAAAAACATCGGCATTGTTGTGCCATATCTTGCCGACCCGTTTTTTGCGGAAATTGCACGGGTGCTGGAACGACGCTGCATTGCTGCCGGCTTTACCCCGTCGCTGTTTTCCTCCCATGGTGAGCAGGGGCTGGAAAGTGCCATTCTTGATAATTTGCGCTCGCTAAAGCCGGCGGGTGTTTTGCTGGCTCCTCTTGGCCGTGCGTCTGACCGAAAACATATCGAGGATTTCTGCCGCGATGTGCCGACCATTCTGTTCGACAGTAATATAGAGGGGGTTGGTGCAGCCTTTGTGGGCTCTGACAATTTCAGCTTTGTCTCGCAAACTGTTGAATATCTGAGCAGGACGGGAAAGGTTCCCTGTTTTTTTGAAATGAAAGACCCGGCCAATCCGAACGCCAATAAACGCCGACATGCCTATCTGGAAATGATGCGGCGGCTCAATCTCGAATCACATCTTGTGAAAATTGATGGCGTTGGATGGGGATTTGAGGAAATTGGCCGCCAGGGCGCTCTGAAAATCCTGCGCGAGGGATCGCTGCCAACCAATACGGTGTTGTGCAGCAATGACCGGCTGGCAATCGGCTTTCTCTCTGCCTGTCATGAGTTGGGAATCAGCGTTGGCCGTGACGAGGAATGTGCCATCCATGTGGCATCGCATGATGATCATCCCTATTCACGTTTCACCTGCCCCTCCCTTACCACTGCGGCCCATGATTATGAGGCTGTGGCCGATCATGCGGTGGAGACTTTGTTCCAGCTGATTGAGGCTGGAGGCAAGCTGGAGACGCGCGAGGAAACGCTGTTTGCGGCGCGTCTGATCATGCGTGGGTCAGCCTGAACAGCCATTTGAGCGTCATTTATCGTGATTCATTTATTTACGCGCGTTAAATTTATATTGACGCGGGCAAATATTTTGGTGTTCACTTTCTCCGCTTTACATCTAGGAGGAATACGATGCGAATGAAAAAAATAATCTGTACGGTGGCGGCGACGTTTTTGGCGTCAGGCGTTGCCAATGCGGACACACTCACCATTGCAACAGTAAACAATGGCGACATGATCCGTATGCAGGGTCTTACTGATGACTTTACCGCAAAGACGGGCCATTCCGTTGAGTGGGTGACTCTGGAAGAAAACGTGCTCCGTCAGCGCGTGACAACTGATATCACCACCAAGGGTGGTGCTTTCGACATCATGACCATTGGCATGTATGAAACCCCAATCTGGGGCAAAAATGGCTGGCTGGTGCCGCTTGACGATCTGAGTGCCGGTTACGATGTCGGTGATATCCTGCCGGCAATGGCTGGTGGCCTGAGCTATGATGGAACGCTCTTCGCGGCTCCATTCTATGGCGAGAGCTCAATGATTATGTACCGCACTGACCTGATGGAAAAAGCGGGTATGTCTATGCCTGAAGCGCCGTCATGGTCCTTTATCGCAAAAGCTGCGCGCGAGATGACCGATCGTGACAATGACATCAACGGCATCTGCCTTCGTGGCAAGGCCGGCTGGGGCGAGGGCGGTGCCTTCATCACGGCTATGTCCAACTCGTTCGGTGCCCGGTGGTTCGACGAGAATTGGGATGCCCAGTTTGACACACGTGAGTGGTCTGACACGCTGAACTTCTACGTCAACATGATGAATGATGCGGGTCCAGCAGGCTATGCCACAAACGGCTTCAACGAAAACCTGTCACTGTTCCAACAGGGCAAGTGTGGCATGTGGATTGACGCCACCGTTGCGGCATCCTTTGTGACCAACCCAAAGGATTCGACTGTAGCTGACAAGGTCGGTTTTGCGCTGGCGCCGGATAATGGCATGGGCGTTCGTTCGAACTGGCTCTGGGCATGGGCGCTTGCCATTCCGGCTGGCACTCAAAAAGAAGACGCTGCCAAGCAGTTCATCGAGTGGGCCACTTCAAACGGCTACATTGAACTGGTTGCCGCGAAAGAAGGCTGGGCGAATGTGCCTCCGGGTGCGCGTACATCGCTGTACGAGAACGCAAACTACAAGGACATTCCGTTTGCCAAGATGACACTGGACTCAATTCTGTCGGCCGATCCTAACAACTCGACCGTTGATCCGAGCCCATATGTTGGCATCCAGTTTGCGGCGATCCCTGAGTTCGCTGGAATTGCAACAGAAGTCAGCCAGGAATTCTCGGCCGCCTATGCTGGTCAGCAATCGGTTGAAGAGGCGTTGGCCAAGGCGCAGGCCCTGACCAATGACGCAATGGAAGCTGCCGGCTATCGCTAGGCGTTCCTCCTGTCAGGGGGCGGCGTTGGTCGCCCCCTGTACATCAATAATCTGCACTCCACTCTGCACCTCATTATGAATTTGGTACTTTTTTCGCCTCACCCCGGATAATAACCCCATCAAAACAGGAGGCGGGCCCATGGCAACACAGCATTCCCGATCAGCCGCCAGAATGATGATGGCGCCAGCAACGATCCTGCTGCTAGGCTGGATGCTTGTTCCGCTGACAATGACGCTTTATTTCTCATTCAAGAAATATCTGCCGTTGCGCGGTGGTGATCTGGGCTGGGTTGGCTTCGACAATTACGTACGATTTGTCTCTTCGAGTTCGTTCTGGCCTGCCGTGGCAACCACGCTGGTCATTGTTGGCGGCGTTCTGATCATTACCGTCATTCTGGGCGTGCTGCTTGCCCTGTTGCTTGATCAGCCGATATGGGGACAGGGGGTTGTCCGAATCCTCGTGATTGCCCCCTTCTTCGTGATGCCAACCGTTTCCGGCCTTGTCTGGAAAAACATGTTCATGGATCCGGTGAATGGTTTTTTTGCGCATCTCTGGCGCGCTGTTGGGGCCGAGCCGATACAATGGCTGAGCCAGGCCTCACTGCCATCGCTGATCATGATCATCAGCTGGCAATGGCTACCCTTTGCAACCCTGATCCTATTGACCGCAATTCAATCACTTGATTCCGAGCAGCGCGAGGCAGCGGAAATGGATGGCGCGGGACCAATTGGCCGGTTCAGCTTTATCATCCTGCCGCATCTGGCGCGCGCAATCACCGTTGTTGTCCTGATCCAGACAATTTTCCTGCTGTCCATTTTTGCCGAAATTTTTGTCACCACTGCGGGTGCCTTTGGCACGAAGACACTGACCTATCTGATTTTTCAGCGGGTTCTGGAAAGCCAGAATGTGGGGCTTGGCTCGGCTGGCGGCGTTTATGCAATTATCCTCGCCAACATCGTCGCCATCTTCCTGATGCGTGTCGTTGGCAAGAATCTGGACAGGTGAGGAGATAGAGATATGGCCCGCACCGTCAGCACACGCCGCAAGACACTCACCACCATTGCCGCTTGGACGATAGGCATCGTGATTTTCTTCCCGATTCTCTGGATAATTGTCCTGTCCTTTAAGACCGAGGGGGATGCGATTAAGACGCCGCTTGAGGTGCTGACGTCGCTCTGGACTTTTGAGAGCTATGCGGTGGTGCAGGAGCGTTCCGACTATTTCAAACATTTCACCAACTCTGTGATTATTGCGCTTGGTTCGACCTTGTTGGGCGTTCTTGTCGCTGTTCCCGCAGCGTGGTCCATGGCCTTTGTTCCCTCACCGCGAACGCGCGGGATTTTGATGTGGATGCTATCGACAAAAATGCTTCCTGCCGTTGGTGTTCTCTATCCCATCTATTTGCTGTTTATCCAGCTTGGCATTCTCGACAGCCGTATTGGCCTTGTTGTTGTTCTGATGCTGATCAATCTGCCGATTATTGTCTGGATGCTCTACACTTATTTCAGGGAAATTCCCGGCGAGATTCTCGAGGCGGCACGGATGGATGGAGCAACGCTGCGCGCCGAGCTGCTCTATGTGCTCACGCCCATGGCCATTCCCGGAATTGCGTCAACGGTGTTGTTGAATGTTATTCTCGCCTGGAATGAGGCGTTCTGGACGCTCAATCTGACTGCCGCCAAGGCAGCCCCCCTGACGGCCTTCATTGCCAGCTATTCCAGCCCTGAAGGCCTCTTCTATGCCAAGCTCAGCGCGGCCTCTGTCATGGCGATCGCGCCAATCCTGATCATGGGTTGGTTCAGCCAGAAACAACTTGTTCGCGGCCTGACTTTTGGCGCGGTGAAATAGGGAAACGGATATGAAACAGATACAGCTCAAACAGGTTTCAAAATGTTTTGGGAATGTCGAGGTCATTCCCCCGTTGGACCTCCAGATCGAGGAAGGCGAGTTTGTCGTGTTTGTCGGGCCATCGGGGTGTGGTAAATCCACCCTGTTGCGCCTGATCGCCGGACTTGAAGACGTGACCACGGGTCAGGTTCTGATCAATGGTGAGGATGCGACGGCGATACCGCCAGCCAAGCGCGGCCTTGCCATGGTGTTCCAATCCTATGCGCTCTATCCGCATATGTCGGTTCGTAAGAACATTGCCTTCCCCTTGCGCATGGCGGGGCTGGACAAGGCCGAACAGGCGCGGAGGGTCGAGGAAGCGGCGTCGGTTTTGAACCTTACCGATTATCTTGACCGGCGCCCCGGACAGCTTTCCGGCGGCCAGCGCCAGCGGGTTGCCATTGGCCGTGCCATTGTGCGTGAGCCAACGGCATTTCTCTTTGATGAACCGCTATCCAACCTTGATGCCGCGCTTCGGGTCGGAATGCGGCTCGAGATCAGTGAGCTTCACAAGCGGCTTGCGACGACGATGATCTATGTAACCCATGATCAGGTTGAGGCAATGACCATGGCTGACAAGATTGTGGTTCTGCAGGCCGGGATGATTGAGCAGGTGGGAAGTCCCCTGGATCTCTATCACAAGCCCTGCAATACCTTTGTCGCTGGCTTCATCGGTTCGCCAAAAATGAATTTGCTGGCAGGCAAAGAGGCCGCAAAACATGACGCCCATACCATTGGCATCCGTCCGGAGCATGTGGCGATCTCATCCACTGCGGGCGAATGGGAGGGCGTTGTCGGTGTTTCTGAACATCTGGGGTCTGACACATTTATCCATGTTACCTGTCCGGTTTTTTCGGAACCGCTGACCGTGCGGGCCAGTGGTGAGTTGGATCTGACCTATGGCGCGAAGGTTTATCTGACGCCCGATCTTGCGCATTTGCACAAATTTGATGACCTGGGCATCCGGCTAAAATGAAGCGTCTTGCGGGAAAATCTGCACTGATTACGGGCGCGGCGCGTGGCATAGGCCATCATTTTGCCACGGCATATGTGGAGGAGGGCGCGCGTGTTGCCATCGCCGGTATCAATGGTGACCGCGCCCAGGCTGCGGTGGATGAGCTTGGCGGTCAAGCCATTGCCATTGAAATGGACGTGACAAAGCAGGAAAGCATCGTTGCGATCGCCCCCGGTGTTGTTGATGGCGAACATTGGGATGGCGTCGACGCCTTTTTCGCAAAATTTGAGAACAAGCAGCCGGGTCAGAAAAAGCGGGAGATCAGAGCCAATGTGCCGTTTGGCAGAATGGGTCACCCTGAGGACCTGGCTGGTATGACAATTTTTCTGGCAAGCAAAGAAGCCGATTACATTGTGGTGCAGACCTACAATGTTGGTGGCGGACAATGGATGAGTTAATGGATCTGCCTTCCCGAACTTCTCAAAAGACTGGCGCGATCGCCCTGAGCAGCAACACGCTTGAGTCGCTGCCAGCAAAGATTGAGTTGCCGCGTTATGATCGCAGCCATCTGACACCCGGAATCCTGCATATTGGCGTTGGGAATTTTCACCGCGCACATCTGGCTTGGTATATTCATCGTTTGATGCAGCGGGGAGCGGCTCTCGATTGGGCCATCATTGGCGCGGGTGTCCGCGAACAGGACAGTCTGATGCGCGAGAAACTATTGGCGCAGGACTGCCTCACCACGCTGATCGAGCTTGATCCCCTTGGTGCGCAGGAAACCGAGATCACCGGCGTGATGCTGGATTTTCTTCCTGTCGAGGCGGATAACAAATCGCTTATCCAAGCCATGGCCGATCCACAAATTCGGATTGTGTCAACGACTGTGACGGAGGGTGGCTACTATCTTGATGCCAAGAATAATGGGCTGGATCTGACCCATCCGGATATTCGGTATGATGCCGAAAACCCAGAAAGCCCCCGCACTGTATTTGGGTCCATGGTTGCGGCGCTTCGTCTGCGGCGTGACCGGGGCGCAAGTCCTTTTACAGGTCTTTGCTGTGATAATTTGGTCGGCAATGGAGCCATTCTCCGCCAGGCGGTTGTCGGTCTTGCGAGGCTCAGCGATCCTGAACTCGCAGTCTGGATTGATGAAAAATGCTCATTTCCGAATTCGATGGTTGATTGCATTGTGCCAGCCACCGGACCGGCCGAGTTACAGTGCGCCAGATCCATGGGTGTGGAAGATGCGGCGCCGGTAACCCACGAAAATTTTCGGCAATGGGTCATCGAGGATGATTTCTGTGCCGGTCGCCCGGATTGGGATCTTGTCGGTGCAGAATTTTCTGCGCATGTGCATCAGCATGAGGCCCGCAAAATCCGTGTGCTGAACGGTGGGCATCAGATTCTGGCAAATGTCGCAGAGATAGTGGGCCTTGAGAGCATCGCAGAGGCGATGGCAACCCCCCTTATCCATGCGCTGTTCAGGAAGGTGCAGACCGAAGAAATCATCCCCCATGTCAAACCCCTGTCTGGCAGCCCTGTTATCGATTATCTCGATCTGATCGACCGTCGGTTTTCCAATGATGCGATCATTGACACGGTCCGCCGGGTTGCCTTTGACGGCTCGGCGCGCCATGCAGCCTTCATCCTGCCGTCAATCCATGATGGGTTGGCCACCGGGGTGTCAGTTGAGGGTCTCGCCCTTGTCGAGGCTGCCTGGGCTCGGATGTGTGAGGGCACAAGAGAGGATGGCAGCCATATAGAGGCGAATGACCCTCTTTGGGACATGCTCACAGCGACAGCCTGTGCCGCCCGGCAGACGCCGGCGGTCTGGCTCGACATGACACAGATCTATGGCGACCTTGCCAGACATGAGCGCTTTGCGGCAGCGTTTGAGAAATGGCTCGCCAGCATCTACCAAAATGGCATTGAGGCAACCATCCGTCACTATATCGACCAAAAGTGAGTGACCACGCCAGACAGGCCCTTGACCTCAGGCGCATAAAACTGCGACCCTAAATTAGAATGTTGTTTTATTTGCGTAACCTTAACGCGATGTGAAACTCAGCTCACGCCTTATTTGAATGCTCTGACTTCCTGATTTTGTTCCAGATGGCACATAGGATTTGAGTCATGTCTGACGACCAGATTGACAGAAAGATTGCGGTAATTTTTGCGACGGATGTTGTCGGTTACAGCAAGGCAATGGAGCAGGACGAAGCCCAGACAATCAAGAACCTTCGGGCCTGCCGCAGGCTTCTGGATAAATCCTTCAAACAATATGATGGCCGTATTTTCAACACTGCCGGTGACTCTGTTCTTGCAGAATTTTCCAGCGCTGTTTTGGCGGTGGAATGCGCAGCTGATTTCCAGAGGGTTTTAAAGCAGCGAAACCAATCCTCAGACAAAGCTGAAATCATGGAGTTTCGCATCGGCATAAATATGGGTGACGTCGTCATTGAGGACGACAATCTATATGGAGATGGGGTTAATATTGCCGCAAGGCTCGAGGCTCTGGCGCAGCCAAATGGAATCAGCATTTCCAAACCGGTTTATGAATTTGTTCAGGCCAAGACGGATCTGGTCTTCAATGATCTCGGCGTGCAGCAGGTCAAAGAGAACAGATTTCATGTCTATGACGTGGTGCTGGACCCATCTCAGAAGCGCAGTTTGTCAAAACCGCTTTCCTCCAAATTACCAATGGTTGCTGCGGCGATTGCTGTCATTGCAATAATCGGTGGTGGTCTGTTCTTCTGGTCCCCGGCTCCATCAAAGCAGGAGCCCGAGCAGCTGTTTTCAGACTCCAGGGCGATCAAGATGATTGTCAATGAGTTCAGATCTCTTGCTGGCGGTCAGGAGGCACAGGGTTTGTCTGAGGGGCTGACGCGCGCTGTCCAGTTAACGCTGAACAACTATGATGAGGTCAGTCTGCCACCTGCAGAGCTGCGGGCTGATATTCTGTCAGATGATCGCCCGGATATGGATTTGATGCGCCGGCTGAACATCGCCTATCAGATTTCAGGAACCGTTCAGATTTCGGATCAGTCTGCCAGAGTCACCGTTAATTTGATCGATAACCTGTCGGAAAAAATCATCTGGTCCCAGAATTTGGATTTTGCCAGGGCAAATGACTTCGAGATTCAGGATGAAGTGGCAAATGAAGTTTTGGCCTCGACGATGACCAAGGTAACGATGGGTGAGGATGCGGCGCTTGACCGCGAGCTGTTCTCCAGCGCTGAGAATTTTCTCACCTTCATGAATTGGCGATCAAATTTCCTCAAGAGGACACAGGAAAGTTTCATCAGGGCTGAAAAACTGGAGCGAGAACTTCTCCAGACCCTGCCCGACACCAATGTTTATTATCATCTGGTGCCCGGCTGGATGTCCTTTGCGAAATTGAATAGAAAGCTGAGCACAGACAAGACCGCTGATCGGTCTCGTCTTGACGACTCCATGCAAAAGGCGTTGGCGGTGAATTCGGGATATGCGCAAAATCTGGTTGGTTTGACGGCGCTGTTTCTTGACCGGGATTGTAAAAAAGCCAGTCATCACATCAATAAATTTGTCGAGGCTGGTAAGAACGCCAATCGGATGCGTCAGGCCGGGTATGTTTACGTTCAATGTGGCATGGAAACAGAGGCAATCGACACCCTGAACGTAGCACTGCGACTGGAACCTAATGCCAAGAATGACGAAATAAAAACCCTGATAATCGCCGCGCATATGCTGTCAGGCGACGTTACGAACGCGATCACGGTCGCCGAAAACTTTGTCTCGCAGGGTTTGAGGGACATAACGACACGGCGCCTGATGGCATATTTGTATTTGCTCAATGATGACCTTGATGCCGCGAAGAAAATGTCACCTGACCTTGCTGATTTTGACGTTATTTCGCCAGAAACCATAGACATCGCTGCCAGGGCCTGTGGCACTTTCTGTGTGAAAAAGGACATTGACCAAGCCTCCCAGTCACCAGAAGACAAAGCTGATGATCTTGTGGCAAATCTGCCTGTTGTTCTGGTCAGGCCTCTTAAAAACCTCAACAAAACCGCCGACAATAATTTGTCGATCAGTGACTCTGTGACCGAGACCCTTCTCATCGGTCTCCAACGCTATGAGGAGATTATCACCCTGTCGAGCAGCACGAGCTATCATGTCGTTGAGGCAGCTCTCAACAATCAGGACATCAAAGATCTTTATGATGTGGACTATGTTGTGGGCGGGACTGTCCAGCAGTCAGGAAAAGCAATCAGAGTGACCGCAGAGCTGATTGATCTCGCCACGGAGCGCGTCCGTTGGGCAAAAAAGTTCGATTTCTTGGATGAAAATCTGTTCGAGGCGCAGGACCAGATCGGGGACGCCATTCTATCTGCTCTGCAGATAAAAGCCGTGATGGGCGAACAGCCAACGTTCCATAAAGAGAGTGCCACCGCCTATACGATTATCCTCAACACCAGACGACATCTTCGCACACTAACCAAGGATGGCTGGGCTCGCGCCGACGATCTGCTGAGAGAACTTCTGGCGTCAGACGCCTCGGAGCACGCAAAACTGGAGATGTCTGTCTGGCATCGTGTCGTGAGATTGTTTGTTGGCTTATCCGAAGACAAGTCACAAGACCTTGCTGATATCATCAGCTTTTCGGATCGGTCTCTGGAGATCAATCCAAATGCGGCCTCACATGCCACGAGAGCCTTTGTGGAGGCAAACATTTTCAAAAATTGTGAAAAAGCGCTTTACCATGCGGAGCAGTTGAAACCGCTTGCACGCTCTGGCTCGGATTATCAGTTTATGGGTCTCGCTTTCACAAATTGCGGCGAGTTGACACCCGGGATAGCGGCTCTGGACAAGTCCCTGCAACTGACCCCGAATGATACTGATCTGCGGATCACAAAAAATCTGATGTCTGCCTATTTGCTTGCTGATCGGTTTGATGAGGCAATCGAACTCGGCGAGCGCAGCATGCAGCGTCAAAACGCGATGGTCTATACGCTGCTCGCCTACGCCGAAGCGAAAATAGGGGACAGAGAAAAAGCCAGACGATATATTTACCAGCAGGTTGATTTCGCAAATGCAGTGAATCAAGACAGCTTTTATCAACAAATGGCAGCGATAAACGAAAAAGAATTTTTGGACAGGATGTATGTTGAGTTGACTGATTTGGGGTTGCCCAAATCAAAGTGAGGGGCTCAGACGCAAACAGAAGAAGACAGGGTTTTTGAAATTTTAGAAAAGTGTGAGGTGTTTGATTCGATGTCAGAGGACAATATAGTTAGAAAAATTGCGGTGATCTTCGTCACAGATGTTGTTGGGTTTAGCAAGCTCATGGAAAAAAATGAGGAGCAAACGCTTCGCAGTTTTAGAGCCTGTAAAGAGATTCTTGACAATCTGTTTGCCGAACATGGGGGAAGGATCTTCAACACGGCCGGTGACTCCGTTCTTGCAGAGTTTCAAAGCGCTGTGTCTGCGGTGATTTGTGCATCGGAATTTCAAAAGCTGATCAAGCAACGGAACGCGTCCCTGGATGACGAGGATGCGCATATGAGATTTCGTGTCGGCATCAACATGGGTGATGTGATTGTCGAAGATCAGAATCTCTATGGTGATGGTGTCAATGTTGCCGCCCGCCTGGAGGCGCTGGCGCAACCGGATAGCGTGTGCCTGTCAAAGGGCGTTCATGATTTTGTGAGTCAAAAGGTTGAATTGAATTTCACGGATATCGGCGATCAACAGGTCAAGAACACGATGGTCAGGGCCTACGACATGATGTTGGACGGCACCAGCGACCGTGCCAGAAATGCGTCTGAAATGAAAACCGATGCAAAAGGCACATTATCAAAGCCGCCGACAATCGCTGTGCTGCCGTTTGTGAATCAAAGCAACGACCCTGATCAGGATTATTTTGCTGATGGCATTTCAGAAGATATCATTGCCAACCTCTCAAGCTGGAAAACCTTCCCCGTCATTGCCCGGAACACCAGCTTCACCTACAAGGATTCCAACCTGAAATCATCAATGATCGCTCAGGAAATGGGTGCCCGCTACCTGGTGACGGGAAGCATTCGCAAAGGCGGCAACAAGGTCAGGATCACGGCCAATTTGATTGATGCGATTGACGATCAACAAATCTGGTCACAGCGATGGGACCGTCCGCTGGATGATATCTTCGAGGTTCAGGATGAGGTGTCCCAATCCGTTGCGGTGCTGATTGTGCCTGCCCTGAAAGGCAAGGAGCAAAGCCGTGGGTCGTTGTCCAGAAAAACCACTGATCTGTCTGCCTGGGATTTGTATCTACAGGCATTGAGCCTCTTTAACGACTTTGAACCAACATATCCCGAGATTGCGTCAAAATGTGAGGCCGCAGTTGCACTGGACCCAAATTTTTGTGAAGCCTACACGCTGCAATGCCGCTCATTGACAAACTGGATTTTTGATCAGAGAGAGCCTGAAAAGCGTAGCGAGCATGAACAGCTTTTTCATCGTCTGTCGCAAAAGGCATATGATTTAAACCCCAACAATCCGGAAGCCGTGATCATGCTGAGCCGCTCGTTTAATCTGCGCGGTGATTATGAAAAGAGGGTTGAATTTGCCGAGCTGGCTCTTGAATTGAACCCGAGCAATTCTGCGGCCAATCAAGATCTTGCGATGGCGATCACCAGTTTTGGCAGGTATGACGAGGCCCTGATTTATCTCCAAAAGGCGATTGATTTGGACCCGTCAGGACGAACCAAATATGAGGGCTATTTGCCGCTTATCTATCTGGGGATGAAAGACGCTGAAAATGCGAAACGGTGGATAACGCTCTTCCGGGATAAAAATGGCCATAGTCGGTGGGATGGTTGGCTGGCGGCTGTTGAGGCACACCTTGGTAACATGGAAGAAGCAGAAAAATCCCTTGCCGTGTTTCTCGAAAGGCGACCGGAGATCAAGACCTTGCGCGATTATGAAAAGGTCGTTCCGACACTCGCCAAAGACTATGTCATGAGCGGGCTTGAAAAAGCTGGAATGCCGACGTGAGGCGCTCTTCGTAAAAACAGACATCTGGCTGGAAAGAACAAAACAGGCATCGCCTTCATGCTGTGATTTTGGCCCCAAATGATCAGGGAATGGATTTTTAGTGAACCGAGTTTCTTTACGGATGCGAAACATTTGCAATTTTTGCAGTTCCAAATATCTGCGGGTTCCGTTGCTGGCGGTCGCGCTCTTACTTGGTTCACTTTCACTTCCCCTCTCACCCTCACTCTCACTTATATTGCCACTGTCTGAGGCGCGTGCTGATGAAAATACCATTCATGCTGATGTTTTCGTCATATCAGATGAAGGGCTTGAAACAATCCCAAGCACTCATCTGGAGTTCCTTGAGGGTTATGATCATACCGCGTCTCTCCAAAAACTCAGTGCTGCTGACTGGACCAAAACCCTCATCGCGGACCAATCTCTGGTCGATGGCTATTGGGTGCGGTTTCGGGTCGAGAACAAAATCTCAACCGATGAAATAGGGATCGAGCATAATTACAACAGCGAAAAGAAACTGATCACGGTTAGCAGCAATGGTGTCACCGAATATCCCTACTGGAAACAGCGGGAAGGTGATTGGATGGGTGATGGCAGACTCCTTGCGCACCACCGTGTCATCATGCCGGCGGGTGAGATCACCACAATTTACAATTATTTCCGTAACAAGCCCTTTGACCGGTTTATGAGCAAGGTAAACGGCCTTGATAGGATGACCATCGGCCCGTGGCAGAACATTCGCTCGCTGCAGCTTCTTGGGCTCGTTGCGAATGTTGCGATCATTGCCATCTCGCTTGCTTTTGGGCTCTATTATCTATTCATGTTTCTGGTGTCACGAGGCAACTATCTATGGCTCTCTGCAAGCCTTTTTCAGATAGCGTTCGCCTCCTCCACTTCCCTGTCGATTGGCTGGGTGATGAAGCTTCCCGGTTGGTTGGTGAACAGTGAATTTACCCTTGCTTCCTTGTCATTGATGTTTCTGTTTCTTACCAGATTCTTTCAGAACTCCCTCAATCTGAAACAGGCCTTTCCAAGAATTCACAAGCTGTTTCAGGCGGCACTTTTCTTTTTTGCCAGCATGGTGGTGCTAAATCTCTATTTGACGCTTGGCTGGCCTAATGATGCAAATCTGGATCTTGTTGCATACCCGCCAGATCGCTCCGGGCCTGGTATCGTCAAAATTGACAGCATCATGATTCCCTTTGTCCTCCTGCTTCTCTCGTCCGCGATATTGTCCTTTGTTCTGTGGCGGCGCGGCAGCACCTATGCAAAATTTCTGCTGGTATCGTTCTCGCTTCCCTTTCTGGCGGTGCCAATATCCGGGTTTGCATATCTCGTTTTTGATTTTTCCTGGGTGTTCTGGTTCGTTGTGTCGACGGCGGTGGGGATCCTCTTTCTTGCCATGTTTGTCACTTTTGGGTTTGCCGTTGCGCAGCAGCTGAATGATATGAAGGCGCTGGCGCTGGCGCAGCAGGTAAGAGTTACCGAGGCCTATCAGCGTTTTGTGCCACCGCAATTGCTCCAGAATCTGGGCCGGGACAGCATCCTTGATGTGCAGTTGGGTGATCAGGTCGATGTCGAGATGAGTATCGTTTTCTCAGACATAAGATCTTTCACCTCTATCTCCGAAACCATGTCTCCCAGCGAAAATTTTGCTTTTGTGAATGCGTATCTCAGTCGCATGGGCCCGATCATCAGGGCGCGCCAGGGCTATATCGACAAATTCATGGGTGACGGGGTGATGGCGCTGTTTCCCCGATCGGCGAATGATGCTGTTCTTGCTGCAGTCGAAATGCAAAGGGAACTCTATCGCTATAATGAAGAGCAGGATCGTGCCGGTGCGCCACGGATCAATGTCGGCGTTGGGATCAATACTGGCCGGATGATGCTTGGTACGCTGGGTGAGGCGGATCGGATGGAGGGGTCTGTTATCAGTGATGCTGTCAATCTGGCCTCGCGGTTGGAGGGGCTCACAAAACGTTACGCATCCAAGGTCATTATATCTGAACAAACATACAGGCACCTTGATACGGGCAAATTTGACTGCCGTTTAATCGACAGTGTTGTCGTAAAAGGCAAGGACAGGCCGGTCAGAATTTTTGAGGTGATTGATGGTGAGCCACCCGAGGTTGCCAGATTGAAACGCAGCAGTCTGGCACAATTCAGCGAGGCCATGTCGCTTTACAAGGGCCAGAAATTTGCCGAGGCCCGCGACCTGTTCAAAGCCATTTTGTCCGAGAGCGAAAATGATAATGTCGCACGGCTGTATGTGGAACGGTGCGAGAAACTGCTGGAAGATGGCTGGAACCCCGAGACGTGGGACGGGGTTGAGAGGCTTGAGACGAAGTGATTGACGTTTAGTCTGTTTTGGAGCGAGGGTGGAGTTATGGTGAGTCGACGCAGAAAAAAGAAGGCAAAGACGTTGCGCCGCGCAACCTTTGTGCTGATCGCAGGCTTGTTTGGTGTGTTCTTCCATTTATCTGGATGTGAGCAATTCGGTGCGTTGCCATCCGGCGACAGCTATCTAAAGATTCAGAAATCTGACAATTATGATGTGGCTGATGACAAATTTGTCAATCTTCAGCAAAAACCTATCCTTACGGGGCCCGGTTTCTGGGATAATCCGGGGGAGAACTGGAATAACAATTTCTTCTTCAATAGCAATCAGACCCGGCCTGAAGGCTTGATGCCGGAGAGCAAAATTCCCCTGCCTGATGATTTTCATGACAGCTCCGACACAATCAAATTTGTCTGGCTGGGCCACTCGACGATCCTTGTGTCCATGGGCGGCAAGGTGATTCTGTTCGATCCGATATTTTCCAATGCGGCGTCACCCGTAAGCCTTGTTGTGAAGCGGTTTCAGCCGCCGGTGATCGACCTCGCATCGCTGCCAAAGATTGACATTGTCGTGGTCTCACATGATCATTACGACCATCTCGATATGGAAACAATCAAGCAGCTGCGCGATGATGACATCAGCTTTGTCGTGCCGTTGGGATTGGGCGCGCATCTCGAACATTGGGGCGTTTCAGCGGAAAAAATTACAGAACTTGATTGGTGGGAGGAGACCCAGATTGATGGGTTGACTCTGATCTGCACCCCCTCGCAGCATTTTTCTGGACGGCGGGGCCCATATAGGGAAAAGCGATCATTATGGGCGTCATGGCTGATCAAATCACCCGATCAGTCGGTCTATTTCAGCGGTGACTCCGGCTATGCGGATCATTACCGGCAGATTGGTGAACGCTACGGCTCTGTCGATCTGGTTTTCATGGATTCAGGTCAGTACAACACGCGCTGGCGGTACGTTCACAATATGCCCGAGGAAGCCGTACAGGCAGTTTTGGATATCAACGGCCAACTGCTTGTTCCAATCCATTGGGGCATGTTTACATTATCAATGCATGATTGGTTTGAACCACCCGTGCGGGTGCTCGCTGAGGCGGCAAGACTGGATGTGAAGGTTCTGACGCCTCTCCTCGGCCAGCTCGTTGATATCTCTGAGGTGCCAGAAATTGATCGCTGGTGGGAACGTGTCAACTAGCCCGTAACATAAGGCCTGGTTGAGAGGACTCACCCGGGCAGTCTCTGGGCTGTTATCGGGATGATTTTTGCATTTTTCGCAAGCGTTCGGAGAGAATGCCCACCACCCCTCTGACAAAGATGTTTGACTCATCCAGATAGGCATTGAACTCATCTTTGGTTACCGAAATGATATCACACTCTTCCATACATCTGGCATCGGCCATGCGCAGCTCATCATCAATAACCCCCATTTCGCCAAAGATTTCATTTGCGCCGATCACGAAATCGGGCGTCTTGGTTTCATTGTTGGGCAGAAAAATACCCACTGACCCGCGCACAAGGAGAAAGATGTTTCCCGCTGTATCACCAGCTTTGAAAATGGCGCGATGTTGCGAGAGAGTCTCTTTTTTCATGGCTCTAACCCCGGGTTAAAATTTCTGTATGGTTTGCTTTGGCGATAAAAGTCGCAGGATCGCCCAGCGTCTTCTGGATCGCATTTAGCTGAGCATCCGTTCGGTGCGGCGCATGATGCGCAATGGCAAGGCGTCGGCACTTGGAATTTTCCATAAACGCCACACCCTGCTCCATTGATGAATGCCCCCAACCCTTGAACTGCGGCAACTCATTCGCCGTGAACATACCGTCCCAGATTGTCAAATCTGCGTCATCGGTGAGCCCACACAGGCTTTCGAGCTGGCTGGCCTCATATTCATTGTCGAGCAGGCAGCAGAGTTTGGCGTTTGTTGTCGCAACGCCATATGCGGCGGAACCGCCCGGATGGTTCAAACCATAAGTCTCAAGCGTCAGATCACGGGCAAAAATTGACTGCACTTCGGCAAAGGACACGACTCTCAGTCTGGAAATTTCAGATAGCAGCTCGATCGGGAAATATCTGCCACTATAATATCTCTGCAGATGATCATGTGTGGCGTCATGTGAACACAGCGCAGAGCTTATCAAAACGTCAGACGGGCCAGCAAAAAGGCTTGGGTTGAAGCCAAGTCCCTGAATGTGATCATGATGAAAATGGCTCAGCAGAATGACAACGGGCCGGTCATCGGCTAGCGCAACATTCTGAAATCCGCTTCCTGCATCGATGATAATTTGGGCGGCATCAGTCATAATCTCAGTGCATATGGTGTGTCCACCATAGTCGGAAAAGTCAGTGCCAGATGCCGAAATGGATCCGCGGACACCATGAAATGTAACTCTCATAAAAACCTGCCATACAGAACAGAGATCCCACTATCCGTTAACGTGGTCTCCTGATTATTTGACCGCCACTTATCCACCACTTCAACAAAAAAATCATCACCGTATCGCCGCAACTGGGATATTTGAGCTGGCATGCCTACGGGCTTTGGATCAATCCGCAATCGCGTGGATCCTGTCGCACGCTGGCTCCCCGGCGCAAAGGCGCATCTCTGGCCGGGGTCGTGCCATGGGGGGCTTGCCTTCCCCGGCCCTGATTTGGGTGCAAAAAAGGGGGCGTTTGATCTCGCTTTGTCAATTATATCCCGATCATGGCCAGCCACATGCCGCCACAGCCCGCCGTGTCATCTCCTTGACGAGGTGGGCGCGGTAGTCACTTGCCGCGTGCATATCGCTGATCATCTCTTCGCCGCTCACCGTGACAGGCTCAACAGACTCTGGCGCAAAGGAGCTGGTGAGTGCTGCCTCCAGTCCCGCATGGCGGAAAACACCATCCTCACCTGCACCGGTAACGGTGACACGAACCGAATCGCCTTTGGCAACAAACACGCCAACCATGGCATAGCGTGACGCCGGGTTGGGAAATTTGGCATAGGCGGCGGCGGCCGGCTTTGGAAAGCTGATCGCGGTGATGATTTCATCTTCCTCCAGCGCCGTTTCAAACATACCCACAAAGAAATCATCTGCGGCGATGTCACGGCTGTTGGTGTGGATCGTCGCATCAAGTGCCAAAGCAGCCGAAGGATAGCAGGCCGATGGGTCGTTGTTGGCGATTGATCCGCCGATGGTGCCACGATTGCGCACCTGCCGGTCGCCAATTTTTGCTGCAAGCACTGCCAGCGCTGGAATGCTCTTTGCCACAATCTCTGACGTTTCGACATCGACATGACGCGTCATCGCCCCAATTTTAAGGGCGTCACCAAGATCCTCAATGCCGGCAAGGCCGCAATCAGCAAGGTCAATCAGCGTTTCCGGGCTGGCAAGACGTTGCTTCATCGTTGGAAGCAGGGTCATGCCGCCGGCGAGAAGCTTTGCCTCATCGTCCAGTTTTGCCACGGCATCGTCTGTGCTTGAGGCTCTGACATAGTTTGTCTGATACATGATTTCCTCCTATTCAGCAGCTTTGGTCAGCGCGTCATTGATGGCCCGCAAGATTCGCTGGCATGTCACTTTCCTGCCATGACCTGTGCGGCTGCCTGTACTGATTTCACAATGTTGTGATACCCGGTACAGCGGCAGATATTGCCCTCCAGACCTTCACGAATTTCCTGCTCACTTGCGGCCGGGTTCCTGGTCACCAGCTCAATGGCACTCATCACCATGCCCGGGGTGCAAAAACCGCATTGCAGACCGTGATTCTCGTGAAAGGCCTCCTGCATCGGGTGCATTTTGTCGCCATCGGCAATGCCCTCGATTGTTGTGACGTCCTGGCCATTGGCCATGACCGCCAGCATCGTACAGGATTTTACCGACTCACCATTGATATGGATCACACAGGCGCCACATTGGCTGGTATCACACCCGATATGAGTGCCAGTTTTGCCAAGTGTCTCGCGGATGAACTCAACGAGCAAGGTGTTGTCGGGCACCTCCGCGCCGACAGATTCGCCGTTAAACGTAAAGCTGACATTGGCCATGTTTCCCCCATTTGCTGCGGTTTTCCCTCTTGGGCATGTTGTGCATCATGCGCTATTTGAAACCTTTAATCTCGTAGTCAATTCACCTCTGGGAACTTTATTTGTTGCCATTCATGCTGAGATGCAACGAGCGGCCCGTGCAACCAGCGGCCCATATCTTGACCTACCATATCATGACATGCCGCAGCGGTTAAGACGTCTGCATGAGGCCCAGCATATCACAACCTGTGGCTAGCATAACCCGCCAACGGGTATTAAGATAAGGCAGGATGGACAGCAGGACCATGTTTGACAGCAATCCGACAAACAGCTCATTGATCGCCGGTGCAGCCGAGTGGCATGCCGCCGGTCATGGTGTGGCGCTTGCCTTTGTCATTCAGACGTGGGGTTCGTCACCGCGGCCCGTTGGCAGTGTAATGATCATCCGGGACGATATGTTGGTTGAAGGATCGGTATCTGGCGGCTGTGTTGAGAGCGCCGTGATCGAGGCGGGCAGCGATGCAATCACCACCGGCGGTGGCAAACGTCTGGATTTTGGCGTTGCCGATGAAACGGCGTGGGAAGTTGGCCTGTCTTGTGGTGGTCGGATTGCTGTTCTGGTATCGCCGGTTGGATCTGGCGGGATCACGCCACAGACTCTGGCCAGCATGGCCTTGGACCTGCGGGCCCGGCGTCCGGTCACGCTGTGCTTGAATGCCGCGTCCGGAACGCTTGAGCCACCCTCACCATCTTTGATACCAGATGCCAGCTATCTTGATGAGGCGTCCGATCTGTTTTATCTGGTGCAGCCGCCGGCGCGGCGTCTGGTTATCGTTGGCGGTGTCCATATCAGCCAGTTTCTGGCCCCGATGGCAAAATTGGCTGGCTATGATGTCACCATCATCGACCCCCGTGCGGTGTTTACGGCGGCTGCGCGGTTCCCCGAGATTGAATGCGTTACCGACTGGCCGGATGAGGTAATGCGCACCCTTGGGCTGGATGCACGCACAGCAATTGTCACACTGACACATGATCCGAAAATTGACGATCCGGGGCTCCACGCCGCGCTGTCGAGCGATGCTTTCTATGTCGCGTGTCTTGGGTCTCGCCGCACCCATGCGGCCAGATGCGCGCGGCTGCAGCAGGCCGGTATCGGCGCGGATGAAGTGAACCGGCTTCACGGGCCAGCCGGACTAAATATCGGAGCGCTGACACCGGCCGAGATCGCGGTGTCAATTCTGGCTGAGATGATCGCCGCCGAGCGTATGCCAGGGGAGATGTCCGGGTGAAATTTGGCCCCTGCGCATTGTCCGATTGTCTAGACGCGATATTGGTTTACGCCGTCGATCTGCCTGATGGGCGGATCGCCAAGGGCACCTGCCTGACATCGGATCATCTGTCCCGCCTGCGTGCAAATGGGATTGATGACATTATCGTTGCAAGGCTTGAAGATGGTGATCTGGGCGAGGATGCAGCGGCCGATATGATCGCCAAAGCGATGATGCCTGCCAATGTCAGGCTGTCTGTCGCCGCCACCGGACGCGTCAATATACATGCAACAAAACGTGGCTTGCTGCGCGTTGACAGGCTGAGGCTGCGTGATATCAACATGGTTGATGAGGGCATCACGCTCTCAACCGTGCAGCATAATCAACTTGTCGAGGCTGGCGATCTGATCGCCACACTGAAGATCATTCCCTACAGCGTCGCTGAAACGGCCGTTGCCACCGTCATCGGGCTGGGGGCGGGTGAGCCTGTTATCTCATTTCACGCGTTGCGTCCACGGTCCTTTGGCCTGATCCAGACCCGTATTCCTGGAATGGCTGACAAAATCCTCAAGGCAACTGAACAGACGGCAAAGCAACGTCTGAACCAGCTTGGATGTACCTTGGTTGACAGCCGCGTTGTGGCGCATGAGGCAGCCGCGATAGACCAAGCCATCACGGCGTCCCGGGCGAATGGCCCTGCTGTCATGCTGATTGCTGGTGGTTCGGCAATCGCCGACAGGCGCGATGAGGTGCCGATGGGGGTGATCGCCGCGGGTGGCCGTATCGATCATTTCGGCTTGCCGGTTGATCCGGGCAACCTTCTGATGCTGTCACATATTGACGAGATGCCGGTGATTGGCATGCCTGGCTGCGCCCGGTCGATCAAGATGAATGGCTTTGACTGGATCCTTCATCTGTTGCTGGCCGACCTGCGAATAGATGCAGCGGAAATTGCCGATATGGCCGCAGGTGGTTTGCTGATGGAAATTGTCTCGCGGCCCCTGCCACGCAGGATGGTCGGACGGCGGCAGATATCGAATGCAACCATTGGCGGGGTGATACTGGCGGCCGGACAATCACGGCGCATGGGCGCGCAGAATAAATTGCTGGCAGAGATTGATGGTGTGCCGATCATTCGGCGAACAGCGCAGGCAATGCTTGATGGCGGGCTGAATGATCTGGTGATTGTCACCGGCCATGAGCATCGCCTTGTTGCAGCTGCCCTTGATGATTTGCCTGTCACCTGTATTTACAATGATGAATATCAGTCAGGTCAGGCATCCTCGGTGGCCTGCGGGGTGCGTCATCATCAAAACGGCTCGCATGCGGCGGTGCTGATCGCGCTGGGTGATATGCCGCTGGTAAGGCCGGAGCTGATTGCGGCTCTGCTGCGGGATCATAGCAGCCTGCCTGATGCAACGGATCGGATCACGCTGCCAGTCTTTGATGGCAGGCGTGGCAATCCGGTGATTTGGGGACGTGGTTTTTTTGATGAACTGGTAGCGCTGACCGGTGATGCTGGCGGGCGCATTATTTTTGCGGAAAACAAGAATGCGGTAAACAGCCTTGGTTGGCCTGATGACAGCATTCACCTCGATATTGATACACCGGAGGCTCTGGCTCCCCTAAAAAAGGCGTCCCCAAAGAAGGGCGATAAATGAAAAGTGCCGAAAAGTGAGCTGATGCCGCAGGCCTGCGCGCAAACAGATCAGTCGCCAGCCTCATCCCCAGTCATTTCGGTCTCAAAATTTCCAAAGAATTGTTTTGACAGCTTCTTGGCGGTGCTGGTGATCAGCCGGTTGCCAAGCTGGGCAATCTTGCCGCCAGTCTCGGCCTTGGCGGTGTATTTGAGGATTGTGCTGGCACCGTCCGCGACCAATTCGACATCGGCTCCGCCCTTGGCAAAGCCTGCGACGCCGCCATCACCCTGGCCGCTGAGGCTGAAAAACTGGGGAGCGTGTGTCTGGTCAAGTGTGACCGTGCCGTTGAATTTGGCCTTGATGGGCCCGATTTTCAAAACGACAATGGCGGCCATCTCGGTGTCGCTTGTCGCCACAAGCTCCTGACAGCCCGGGATACATTTTTTCAGAATTTCGATATCATTGAGGCTTTTATAGACCATGTCTCGGGTGGCGGGGATCACTATTTCATCTGCGAGTTCCATCATTTACTCCGAAGCTCTAGGTCTTTTTGTTTTGTGGCATTTTTTCTGGTTGGTGATTTTTATGGTTGGCGATTCGTGTTGTTGGCAAAGGCGTCCGCATTTTTTCGGGAACAGGGACTATGGCTGCCGATTATCGGGATTACCAAATCGCCATCGTCCCACATGCTAGTTTTCCAATATGCTATCGTCCCACATGCAACACAAAATAAAAAGATGGATGATGTTGATAAGGGAAGGCGACATTTTCTGACCGATTGTACTTTAATTTGACTAAGAGTAAGATTTTGCGATAGGTGAAGATGACGGTTGCGTCCTGTGGGAAGTAATGGTCAGTATTTCCAACGGCGTCACATACCTTTTCGGGGTAAAACATATAAGATTTTGAGAGACCGAGACATGAGTTCCACATCCACCAATATTCGTCCCCGCCGCAGTTTCATTTTCACGCCCGGTCTGCGCCCGGACATGTTCCCAAAGGCGCTGGCCAGCGGTGCCGACATTGTCTGCGTTGAGCTGGAGGATGGCATTGCGCCCAAGGACAAGGCCGAGGCCCGGGACAAGGCGCTGGCGCTGTTTGCCGAGCCGCAGGCTGATGACGGGGTTGAGCGGATTGTCCGGATCAATTCAATGCGCGAACGTTTTGGCATTGAGGATGTGAATGCCATTTTGGCGAGTGATACGCCGCCACCGGCGCTGATGATGCCGAAAGTCCGCACACCGGATGAGGTAATCACACTTGATCAGCTGCTGTCCGAGGCCGGTCATGATACCCGCCTTCATGTCATCATTGAAACAAATGAGGGGCTTGAAGCCGCCTATGACATCGCCGGGTGCAGCCCCCGCATTGATGCGATATTTTTTGGCGGGGTTGATATGGCCGCCGAATTGCGGTGCCAGCTTGCGTGGGAGCCGTTGCTTTATGCGCGGTCTCGTGTGGTGCATGCGGCGGCGGCGGCCGGTCTTGATGTGATTGATGTGCCCTATCTTGATCTTGAGGATCCGGACGGGATGCGCGTTGCCGCCGAACAGGCGCGCGCGCTCGGCTTTTCCGGTAAAGGGTCCATTCACCCGAAACAGATCGCCGCACTGAATGAGGTATTCACCCCATCGGCAGACCAGATTGCCCGGGCGCGGCGAATCATCTCGGAATTTGAGGCTGCGGATACGGGCCTTGTGGTGATTGATGGCAAGCTCATCGAAAAACCTGTTTTGCGTGAAATGTATCGGATCAGGGCGATCGCTGACAGAATGGGTCTATAGAAGAATTTTAAAGAGGGAGAATTAGGTGATGGAATGTTGTGGTCCGGGTTACGCAAGTCCCGCAGAAGCGATCAAGGCTCCTTGTGAGACATTGCTTTACACCATTGCGATCTATACTGGCACCGGCATCCAGAAGCCGGATTATCTGGCGACGGTTGATGTCGACCCGGACAGCCCGACATATTCCGAGGTCATTCACCGGTTGGATATGCCGGGGATTGGGGATGAACTTCACCATATGGGCTGGAACGCCTGTTCCTCCTGTTTTGATGATGAGAGCATGGCACGCCGCTATCTGCTGCTTCCCGGGGTGCGGTCAAACAACATTCATGTTGTTGATACCGCCACCGACCCGCGTGCGCCGCGCCTTCACAAAGTGATTGATGGTGCTGAGATCAAGGCCAAGGCTGATCTTTCCGGCCCGCATACGGTGCATTGTCTGGGATCAGAGATCATCATTTCATTTTTGGGCAACGCCAAGGGTGAGGCACCGGGCGGCTATCTGCATCTGAACAAGGATTTTGAGATTGTCGGGCGGTGGGAAAACTCGATGGGCGATATCAAATTCGGTTATGATTTCTGGTATCAGCCACGCCATAATGTGATGGTTTCATCCGAATGGGCAGCGCCCAACACCTTCATGCCCGGCTTCGATCTGGAGGAGGTAGGCCACCTCAAATACGGACGCGAGCTGCATTTCTGGGATTTTGAAAAGCGAGAACCTGTCGAGACATTCTATCTCGGTGAAGATGGTCTTGTGCCATTGGAAGTCAAATTCCATCACAACCCGGACAGCACGCACGGCTTTTGCGGGGCGGCGCTGAGCTCCAACGTCATTCATTGGTGGAAGAATGATGACGGCAAATGGCAGTGGGAGAAAATCATTGATGTCGAGAATGAGCCACATCCCGAATGGCCCATTCCGGTCCCTGGCGTGATGTCAGCCATCCTCGTCTCGATGGATGACAAATATCTCTATCTGAATAACTGGCTGCATGGAGATATGCGGCAATATGATATCTCCGACCCGCATAACCCGAAATTGACCGGTCAGGTCTGGATGGGTGGACTGCTGGGCAAGGCACCAGAGGTCAATGGCGTCAAAATGGCCGGTGGGCCACAGATGTTCCAGCTCAGCCTGGATGGCAAGCGGCTCTATGTGACGACATCGCTATTCAGCACATGGGACAATCAGTTCTATCCCGAAATCCGCGAACAGGGCGGGGTTATGGTGATGATTGATTGTGATCCGGTCAATGGTGGCATGGAGATCAACAAGGACTTCATTGTTGATTTTGGCAAGGAGCCAAACGGCCCGAGCCGCTGCCATGAAGCACGCTACCCCGGTGGCGACTGCACAAGTGATATCTGGCTATGATGAAAATCACTCTCGCCAATCGCGACAACGCGGAATATGAAGTGACCGGCCGCAAGCCGCTGCTTGATGAGTTGCGGGCGCAGGGCGTTGATCTTCCCTATGGCTGCCAATATGGCGGCTGCATCACCTGTGCGGCAAAGCTCATCGACGGCGACATAGACCAGCGGGCGCAGGTCGCTCTCAACAACAGGCAGATCAATGACGGCTATGTAATTTTGTGCGTGGCGCGGGCCAAATCAGATTGCACATTGGAGATTGGCGTCGACAGCCATGACAGGCTCTATCGCAATCCGTTCCGTGATCCACTCGCCCCGCATGAGCTCAAGGCTGATATCGCAACACCATTGGATACTGAAAAATGACCCACATGAACCATGAAGAGCCCTATAGCAATGAATATCTGCAAGGCATTCTGACATCGGTCAAGACGATTGCCATGGTCGGCGCCAGCCCGGACAAGACGAAGTTCAGCTATGGTGTGCTGCGTGTGTTGCATGAAACCGGTTATGATATGATTCCGATCAACCCGCGCCCGGGGCTTGAGGAAATCCGTGGTCTCAAGGTCTATCCAAGCCTTGCCGCGATCGACCGTCCGGTTGATATGGTTGAGGTGTTCAGAAAGCCCGAGGATCTATATGGCATTGCTGAAGAGGCGATCGCCATCGGTGCCAAGGTGCTGTGGGGGCAGATCGGTGTGATCAATCATGACGCTGCGCGCCTCGCCGAGGAGGCCGGCCTCAAGGTGGTGATGAACCGCTGCCCGAAGATTGAGCTGTTCCGCCCCTTTTGGAAGCCGAAGCTGCATCTGGGGATTTGAGCGCCAGCCCAGCCAGCCCAGCCAGCTTAGTCCAACCAACCCAGCCCAACCAGTTCACTCTAGTCCGATTGGCCGGTCAGGCTCGCCCGGAGATGTCGGTCTGCCGTCTGAAAAAATGGCGGCACACGCGTTTACTGCTTGCCGGCGATGCTGACATAGCGGTTCTCAAGCAGCGCCTGATGCGCAATCGCCGCCGGGTCAAGGTCGGATGTGGCCGGCCTGTCATAGTCGAAGTGACGATAATCATCCTGTCCCCTGACCAGCATGGCCGTGTCCAGATCATGTTTTGTCTGCCGGACATGGGTTGCCAGATATTGCACATTCAGCCCAATCCGCCGGTCATCACTCTGGTTTGCCATTGAGGCGTGCAACGTCCAGCCATGATGAAAGGTCGCCTCGCCAGGTGCCAGCGGGCAAGCGTGAGCCTCATCTTCGTTGACCCCTGAAACCGTCTGGCCCTGCAACAGGACATTGTTGCTGTCCTCTGTTGCGGCATGCTCCATTCGCCCCCCCAGATGCGAGCCGGGAATCATCCGCATACAGCCGCTTTCCAGTGTCGCCGGTGACAGCGCCAGCCACATGGATACCTGATCATCATGGCTCAGCCCCCAATAGGTCAGATCCTGATGCCAGCTGACATGCGTTTGGGTCTTTGGCTCCTTGATGATGTAGGTGACGTTATAGAGCAGAATATTCGGTCCGATCATCCGCTCAACGATATCCAGCACCGATGGCAGGGTGGCCAGCGTCAATGGTGAGGTGTGAATGGTGTGCATTTTGCTGCGATAATGCATGTTGCCGAACGATGTTTCCGCCGCCTCCAACAGACCCCGATGATGCGCCGCATCCGCCTTTGAGAGCAGCCGGACCGGCGAGACATATCCATTCGTCTCATAGTTTGCTGCGATATTGCCGATGTCCAGATTGCCCATCTCTTCCCCCTTGTTTTAGTCTGTTTTCTTCGAGCTGGGCTGGGACATAGTCACCAGCTGGGCCTTTGATAAATCTTGCAGTTAGAATTGGTTGGCCTTTAGCCTCTCATCATATCGGTCCTGCAGCGCCTCACGCGTCGTGGCCAATTTCTGTTTGTATTGTTTTTTCTCAGGCATGACCTCACAGGCAAATTCCTGTGTGCGTCTGGGGTTTATTCCCTTTGCCACAAGGGTCTTGCGATCAATATTATAGGTTTCCTCGCGGGTTCCATCTTTTGTATGGGTGGTGGAAATCCACCCAATTTCATCGCTGCTGGTCACATAATTGCTGCCGGTTGGCGATGAGCGGAGGATAATCTCGTCATTGCGCCGCTGCCATTTTGTTGTCGAGGCACGGCCCTGATCAAACCAGAACGCGATGAATTTGGCGCCAATGACGAGGTCAATGTCAGCCGTTTCATCGGCAATCGTCTGATCAGTGCAGAACAGCCCCTTGCCGTCAGGCGCGGCGGCGAAGGCTGGCGTTCCACACCCCAGTATCAGGGCAATCAGAAAAAACTTACGCATGGATGAACAGTCTCATTTTGCTTTCCCAAACCTTGCCAGAAAATTGGCACTGGTCAAGGGTGTTGGCGACTCTCACCGCTCTCTTGATGCTCTCTTGGCCCAGTCTTGTCTTGGTCAAGTCTTGGTCATGGCGCGCTCCTGTCGTGATCATGAACTGGTCATGGCGGGGTCATGGCGGGGCGGGTTGATCTCACCGTCCCCCTTTTCTCGGCTGGGTGGTCTACCCATATCAGGCTGACGACAGGTTGTTTTTGAGAGGATAGAGTGATGTTTGTTGCCACGCTGTTGATTCACGCTGCCATGCTGGGCTTCATGGTGTTTTTTGTGGCGGTGATTTCACCCTCTGCGCTCAAAGCACTGGATATGCCGTCGGCCAGCAAATTTCTGCGTTATGTGTTTCCACGGATTTTTGCCTTTGGCTTTGTTGTCGCGACAGCGGCCACCTTCACCGCATTTCTGGCCCCGCCGAGTCCAGCCCGTCTCATTTCCCTGACCTCAGCTCTTTTCTTTCTGGTCAATTGGCTGGTCCTGACACCCAAGATCAACACCCAGCGTGATCTGATGCTGGCTGGTGACGCGGCGGCACCGGCGGCACAAGCGGCAAAATCGCGTTTTGGCCGTCTGCATGGCTTGTCTGTCGGGCTTTATCTGCTCCAGATGGGTGGCTCGGCAGCGGTGATCCTGCTGCTATATCCAACGCTGGGATAACCCCCGTCTAGGGCTGGAATTTCGGCATAGAGTTGAGAAGATGCTGGCTGTAGCTATGCTCTGGCGATGCGAATAGCTGTTCTGCGGCGGCAATTTCACACACCGCCCCGTCTTTCAGAACGGCGATGCGGTCACACATTTGCCGGACAACCGGCAGGTCATGGCTGATAAACAATATCGTCAATCCGAGTTTTTCCTGCAGATCCTTCAACAAATTCAGGATCTGTGCCTGAATGCTCACATCGAGCGCCGAAGTTGGTTCATCACAGACAAGCAATTTTGGCTGCGTTGCCAAGGCACGGGCAATCGAAATGCGCTGTCGCTGCCCGCCAGAAAATTCATGGGGGTAGCGCTCCTTACTTGACGCTGGCAAATCGACCGCGGCAAGCAGATCATCGACATAATGATCGATATCCGCCCGTTCCAGCCGCGCATTGTGATGGAGAATTGGCTCGGCGATGATGTTTTTGATTTTCATACGGCCATTCAGTGACGAATAGGGATCCTGAAAAACCATTTGTATCTTGCGGCGAAAGGCGAGCAGGGCCGGCCCGTCAAGCGTTGTGATATCGTCCTGCTCAAAGAAGATTGCGCCGGACGTGGGTTCAATCAATCTGACGATCATCTTGGCGATGGTCGATTTACCACTGCCACTCTCACCAACCAGACCAAAGGATTCACCCTCCCTGATCTCGAACGAGACATTCCTGACCGCATGGACGGGTTCATTTGTGCCAATGCGCATGAAACCCTCACCGGAAAAACTCTTGCTGAGAGCCTCGACGCGCACCAGCGAGGCACCGGTGTTTTTCTGCAGCTGCCAGCGGTTGAGAATTTTCAGATTGTGGTCAGCCGCATGGTTCTGCTCGGCACCCATGATCGGGAAACGGTCAATGCGGCGGTCTGTCGGCGGGACTGAGCTGACAAGACTTTTCGTATAGGTCTGCGAGGGGGTGCCAAGCACCGCAGCCGGGGCGCCCATCTCGACAATCCGCCCGTCCTTTAGCACCACAACCCTGTCGGCAACCTCGCTGATCACGGCCATGTCGTGGGTGATAAGGATAACAGCAAGATTACGGTCTGCCTTTAGCTTCTGCAGCAATGCCAGAATCTGTGACTGGATGGAGACATCAAGCGCTGTTGTCGGCTCATCTGCGATCAGGATATCCGGGTCAGCGCAGAGCGCGAGGGCAATCACGACCCGTTGGCGCATACCCCCTGAAAACTGGTGCGGATAATCGTTAAACCGGGCATCGGCATTGATGATGCCGACATCGTCTAACAACGCGACCGCGCGTTTGCGGGCCTCATTGGCGTCCAGCTGCAGATGGGTCTGAATGGTCTCAATCAGCTGCTCGCCAATTGTCATCACCGGGTTCAGCGAGGTTTGCGGGTCCTGAAAAATGAGGCCAATGCGCTTGCCGCGAAAGGAGCTGATCTCGGTGGCTGGATCAGCCAGATCATGATTTTCCAGCTGGATCGTGCCACCCTCAATCTTTCCCGGCTCATCCAGCAACCCCAGAATTGCCCGGCCAATGGTGCTCTTGCCGGATCCGGACTCGCCGACAAGGCCCAGAATTTCACCCTTCCTCACGGAAAAGCTGACATCCTGTACAGCAGCCACCAAAAGCCGGCGTGTTGGATAGGAAATATTCAGATTGGTGATTTCTAGAAAATCCATCAATTTATCTTCGGGTTGCCATCAATTTATCTTCGGGTTGCCATCAATTTATCTTCGGGTTGCCATCAATTTATCTTCGGATTGAGTGTGTCGCGCATCCAGTCACCCAGCAAATTTATGGAAAAAGCGAGGATGACAAGAAAGAATGAGGGGAAAAAGCTGATCCACCATTCACCGGAAAACAGGAAATCATTGCCAAGCCTGATCAGCGTGCCAAGCGATGGGGTGGTCGGCGGGACGCCAACGCCAAGAAAGCTGAGCGTCGATTCGGCCAGAATGGCGAGGGCAAGGCCGATCGTGCCGATCACCAATATCGGCCGCAGAATGTTTGGCAGAATATGTTTGAACATGATCAGCCTGTTCGGAAGGCCGATGATCCGCGCAGCTGAGATATAATCCTTGTTCTTTTCAACCAGCGTTGCGCCGCGCGCCACCCGGGCAAATTGCGGCCATTCCGAAATGCCAATGGCAAAAATCAGCACATAGATGGCCACCTCATCATGCAGCTCACGCGAGATGATGCCGCGCACAACCCCATCGACCAGCAACGCCATCAGAATGCTTGGAATGGTAAGCTGCACATCGGCAAGACGCATTATGACCGTTTCGTAACGCCCGCCGAAATAACCTGCGGTGAGGCCCAGTGAGACGCCAAAAATGACGCTGAACAGGATCGCGGAAAAGCCAACGATAAGGGATATCCGTGTGCCATAGAGAATGGCAGAGAGAAGATCGCGCCCCTGTCCGTCAGTACCGAACAGGAAAACCATACTACCATCTTCTGCCCAGAAAGGCGGCGTGAAGGCATCCATCAATGACAGTGACGCCGGCGTGAAGGGATCGTGCGGTGCCACAAACTCACACAGAAATGATGTCAGCAGGATCACCACAAGCAGACAGCTTGAGATCAGCGCTGTTGGCGAATGAATGAAGCTGTGAAAAATATCACTGTCCCTGATCCGGTGGATCAGGCCTGCGTAACGATCAGCCATCTCGGTTCTCACTCTTTGTTCGCAGACGCGGATCGATCAGGAAATACAGAATGTCGACAATGAAATTGATCGCCACAAACACAAGCGCGATGAAAACCAGATAGGCCGACATGATCGGAATATCGACAAATTTGACCGCCTGAATGAAGAGAAAACCCATCCCCGGCCATTGGAAAACAGTCTCGGTGATGATCGAAAACGCAACCAGAGTACCAATATTAATCCCGGCGATCGTGACCACCGGGATCAGGCTGTTGCGCAAGGCATGACCGAAATAGATGCTGCGATTGCTGATGCCGCGTGCGCGCGCAAATTTGATATAGTCCGTTTGCAGGATTTCCATGATTTCGGCCCGCACAAGACGAATGATATAGGTCATCTGGAACAGGCTGAGGGTCAGTGATGGCAGGATCAGTGCTTTGAGCCCAGATGCCGTCAAAAGCCCCGTGCTCCAAAACCCGATTTGCACAACCTCGCCGCGTCCAAAGGAGGGCAGAACGCCCAATATCACCGCAAAGATATAGATAAACAGAATGCCGATGACGAATGTCGGCAACGACACACCGGCCAGCGAGACAAACAGGATGATGTTGCTCAGGACGCCTGTCCGGTTAATCCCGGTATAGACGCCGAGAAACACTCCAAAACCGAGCGCCAGAATACTGGAAGCGATCACCAGCTCCAGCGTTGCCGGCATCCGCTCGGCGATCAATTCCGAAACCGGGCGCCGCAATTGATAGGATTTTCCAAAATTGAACTGCGCGGCATTCACCACGAACCGTCCAAACTGGATATGGATGGGGTCGTTCAGCCCCAGTGTCTCGCGCAGCTCCGCCCGTTCCTCGGTGGAGGTTTCCTCGCCGACCATATTGTTGATCGGATCGCCGACAAAATTGAACAGCGAAAAGGACAGCAGCGCGACACACAGCATCACACCGACGGACTGCATAATTCGTTTGAGAAAATAGTTTAACAAAATCGAACCTTGGAGGCACAGCCCCCCATCGCTCAGGGCAATGGGGGGCTGTTACAATTCAGTTCACGGTCGCGAAGCGGAACAGAGGTTCGTTATTCGGACGGATTGGCACATCCACATTGGACTTCGACGCCCATGAGATGACCTGATGGTGCAGCGGCAGATAGGAGATATCGTCGCTGACGATCGCCCATGCCTCGGCAATGGCGGCATTACGTTTTGCCGGGTCAACCTCGACAACCATTGTCTGGATCAACTCATCAACGCGGGCATTGTCGAAACCGACCTTGTTCCAGCTACCCTTCGAATCATACAGGAAGCTGAAGACATAGTGGCTGTCCAATGTCGGCACGCCCCAGCCCAGCATGTAGAAATCGCTGAGACCGTTTTTCAGATCCTGAAAATGTGTGCTCTTTGTCTGGGCGAACAGATTGACGTTGATGCCGACCTTGCCAAGCATGCCGACAACAGCCGTGCAGATCGCCTCGTCATTGACATAGCGGTCATTCGGGCAGTTCAGGGTGATGTCAAAACCATCGCCATAACCGGCATCGGCCAGCAGCTTCTTTGAGGCATCAGGGTCATAGGCAAGACGCGCATCAAGGTCCTTGGTATAGCCGGTGACACCCGGGAAGGTGATGATGCCGGCAGGTGAACTCAGACCCCGCATGACCTTTTTCTTGATCGCTTCAATATCGATCGCCTGATAGAACGCCTGACGGACGCGCTTGTCAGCCAGCGGGTTCTTGCCCTTGATGTTTGATGAACGCAGCTCAGCACTGCCCTGATCCATGCCAAGGAAAATCGTCCGCATCTGCTCAACGCTGTTCACGGTGTGACCAGCAGAACTGTCGATACGCTTGAGATCCTGCACCGGCGCATCTGTCACGATGTCAATCTCACCGGACAGCAGCGATGCCACGCGGGTGGCAGAATTGGCAATCGGATACAGCTCAATGCGGTCAAGATTATGCGCGACTGTACCCCACCAGCCGTCATTCTTTTCGAAAACGGTCTTGGTATCCTGTTCGCGCAGGGTGATCTTGAACGGGCCGGTGCCGTTTGCATTGCTCGAGGCAAAGGTTTTCTCATCAGCATTGAAATCGCCTGGAAGCGCCGAGTCGTTTGCCTTTGACCAGGCTTCAGACATCACAAAGATATTTGAGATCTGGTTCAGCAGAATGGGATTTGGTCCTTCGGTGACCAGCTTCACCTTGTCCGCGCCAACGGCCTCAACCGAGGTAACGCTGTCGATATATTCCTTGAAGTCAGAGGTCTTTGATTTCGCCCTGTTGAAGCTGAAAACAACATCTGATGCTGTCAGCGGCGAGCCATCATGGAAGGTGACACCCTTGCGCAGCGTGAAGACCCATGTTGTCGGGTTCTCAATTGTCCACTCTGTTGCCAGCTGGGGCTCGATTGACATATCCAGCCCACGGCTCACCAACGCCTCATAAATCTGGCGCGAAACCATGGTTGTCGGACCTTCGTTCTGCTCATGCGGATCAAGCGTCAACGAATCACCCTTCATTGACCATTTTACCGTGTTTGCCTGTGCCGTTGATGCAACCGTCGCCAGCAACGCGACAGCCACAAATGACGTTATTTTTTTGAGATTCATTGCACTCTCCCTAATTATATTTCTAATTTGGCAAACCGTATCACAAAATTGTGAGAACGGGGCATTTGAATCATGAAATTATGGGGTTGCTGGAGAGGTTCCTAAAAAGACTGACATTTTGGTCGTAACCGTTGGTGAGTAAAAAAGCGGTAATTACATGAATATCGTCAATTACATCCGGTTCGGGCAGGACCCGCGCAATGGCGCGCAGCAACAGCCCCATTCGCCAAAAGATGGTTTTTCATCTGAGGAGAGTGAGGAGGCGGGCGAACTGGCCCAGGCACCGGTGGAGGTCAAGCCGATTCCAATCCCGGACTACACAACCCGGGATTGGCTGGCGCGGTTTGCAAGGCTTCAGGATTGAGCGCTGCTGGCTGTTGCGCCGGGCACTCTCTGTCATGAATCGATGGCGGATCACCGGCCCACACAGGTACACAGGTCCTCACAGGCCCGCCCATACCCTCATCTTCCTTGGTTGATGAAATTCACCAAAAGTCTGTAAAATCTGTCATATTTTGACGCAGGTACAGTTCATCGGCTAACTTAGGTCACGCATTTGTTGATGGGTTTTGCGCAAGAGAAGATACATTCAAGAAAAGATATGTGCGACAGAAGACATGTCTGACAGAAGACATCTCGGACAGAAGATTAGGTGCGAGAGAAAACAGTGCTTGTCAGTTTACAAACTGATGAGGTGATGATTTGGGTTTGAGTCTGCGACAATTTACAGTCGCCGACGGGGAGAATTTATTGTGACTTTGAGAGTTGGTATCAATGGATTTGGCCGCATTGGCCGCAATGTGCTGCGCGCCTTTGAGGAATCTCCCAGGTCCGATATTGAAATCGTTGCCGTGAATGATCTTGCCGATATCCAGACAGCTGCCTTTCTGCTGGAATATGATTCTGTCCATGGTCGTCTGAAATCACCGGTCACTGTGGATGGTGATGTGATCAGGACCAATAATTGCGAGGTCGGCTATTCCAGCGAGCGCGATCCATCCGCGCTGCCATGGGCCAAACTGGGCGTTGATGTTGTTTTTGAATGTACGGGTATATTCACCGCAGCAGACAAAGCAGCCATGCACATCGAGGCCGGGGCAAAGAAGGTGCTGGTCTCTGCCCCCTCGAATGGCGCTGACATCACCATTGTCTACGGGGTTAATCACACGGCGCTTCGCCCGGAACACCGGATCATCTCCAACGCTTCATGCACCACCAATTGTCTGGCACCGATTGCCCATGTGCTGCATCAGACCTGCGGGATCAGGCAGGGCTTCATGACAACCATCCACAGCTATACCGGGGATCAGCTTCTGCTTGATGGTGAGCATAAGGACCGTTACCGGGCGCGCGCCGCTGCTTTGAGCATGATCCCCACAACAACCGGCGCGGCAAAGGCAGTCGGTCTTGTCCTCCCCGAGCTTTCGGGGAAACTGGATGGTGTTGCGATCAGGGTGCCAACTCCCAATGTTTCGGCTGTTGATCTGGTGTTTGAGCCGGCCACAGCCATATCTGCTGAGGCGATCAATCAGGCGTTGCGCGATGCTGCCGATGGGCCGCTTGCCGGTGTTCTTGATGTGACCGACAAGGAGCTTGTGTCGATTGACATGAATGGCTGCCCAGCCTCCTCGGTGGCGCATCTCGATCAGACGCGCGTGATGCCGGACGGCATGGCGCGGGTGTTCAGCTGGTATGACAATGAATGGGGCTTTTCAAAGCGCATGCTTGATACGGCCTCGCTGCTGTCTGTCTAGCGCCGCTCTCCGCCTTTCTTTTTCGCCTCGTAGTGGGCGTTGCCGCTAACAGCTTTTGCCTTTAGGCTCTGGCCTTGCAGGAAAGCAGGGGATTTGTCAGATGAGTTCTATTGTCTCAGATGTTGGTGGCACCAATGCGCGATTCGCCTTCGCCGAGACAAAGGGTGCCAGCCTGACTGACATCTGGACGGCACAATGCGCGGATTTTCCGACCATTGATGCGGCGGTTGAGGCTTACCGGCAAATTGTGGGCGCTGAAAAAAGTGCGCATGTTGACGCCATGGCGATTGCCGTTGCCGCGCCGGTCAAGGCCGCAATAGTCAATGTGACCAACAATCACTGGCGGTTTGCCAAACGTGATCTTCTCACCCGCCTGTCCCTGCGGCGGCTTCTGGTGATCAATGATTTCACCGCTCAGGCGCTGGCCCAGACAAACCCGCGTGACAATGGCAATGTCGAAATTCTATCGGGTGAGGGCGATGAAAACGCGCCCTTGCTGGTTATTGGTCCGGGAACCGGACTGGGTGTGTCGGCGCTGATCCCCTCGGCAAACGGTCCCATCCCGATTGAGGGAGAGGGTGGCCATGTCAGCTTTTCACCGCGCAGTGATGATGAGCGTGAGCTGGATGCCTTCACGCGTCGTTGCCGCCCGCATGTCACCGCTGAACATTTCGTCAGTGGCGGCGGTTTGGAGACTATCTACCGCTTTCTGGCTGCCCGCGAGGATGAACCGACAGTCATGACAGCCCCCGAGATTGGCGAGAGGGCCGTGGCCGAGAAGGGTCTATGCCGTGATGCTGCGATGATGTTGCTTGGTATTCTTGGCACCGTGATCGCCGACAATGTGTTGACCCTTGGCTGTTGGCGGGGTGTCGTCATCAGCGGTGGAATCGTGCCAAAACTTGCGCCCCTGATCGCGCACAGCCCCTTTGCCGACAGGGTGCGGAAAACAGGGGTGACCGAGCCTCTCATGAAGATGATCCCGATCTGGCTGTCAGTTGATCCTCATGCGGGACTTCGCGGTGCACAGGTGGCTTTGGGCAATGCCCATCTGGCACCGCGCATTGTTGACGCCTAGCTGTTCACCTGCCAGCCATCCAAGAATCAGCCATCCAAGAACCAGCCATCCAAAAACCAGCTATCTTAAGAACCAGCCATCGCATCCAGAATGTCGTAACAGGCACCAAGCGTGTGATAGTCAACCTTGCCAGCAGGCGATTTATACGGCTCCATCCACTGCCCATCGCGGGTGAGGATGCGGAACCAGGCACCATGGCGGTGATCGACAAGATGATCCCAGGACCATTGCCATAGTCGCTGATAATGCTGCCGGTAGGACTCGCTCCCGGTGACAGAAAACAGCCGCCAGGCCGCGGCTATGGCCTCTGCCTGCACCCAGAAATATTTATTGGCATCGCAGAAATCACCGTTCGGTGCGTAGCCATAGACCAGCCCACCATGGACCTCATCCCAGCCCTTTTCCATCGCCCCATCGAACAGCCCGCAGGCGCGTTCAATATGCCAGCCCTCCGGTCTGTGTCGATGCAGCTGCAGGATCAATTTTGCCCATTCAACCTGATGCCCGGGTTGATAGCCCCAAGGCTTGAACAGATCATCCGGCTTGTCGATGTTGTAGTCCCAATCATGCTGCCAGTCATTTGTGTAATGTTCCCAGATCTGGCCGTCGGTCGAGGCTGTCATTGTGACGGTAAATTTACCGGCAATTATGGCCGCGCGATCAAGATAACGTGCCTCCCTCGTGCTTTCATAGGCGGCAAGCAATGCCTCAACCGCATGCATGTTGGCGTTCTGCCCCCGGTAGGGTAACAGGATGTCGAGGCTCTGGTCCCGTTCATCGGCATAGGCACCATGTTCCCCATCCCAGAACAATGCCTCCATCAACTGCCAGCTGTCGTCCAGCAATTCTGCCGCACCGTCAATTTCGGCGCGCACCCCATAGGCCGCTGCCAACATGACAAAGGCGTGGCCATAGGCCATTGCCCGCGCATCTTCGATGTCTTTGCCATGTCGTTGCCAGCAGAAATGGCCGGGTAGATTTTGCCGGAGCGGGGGCATCTGGTGATGACTGCGCAGATAGGCAAGCCCATGTGCCGCCCAATCCCGATGCTGCTCATTGCCGCCATGCAGAAAGGCGCTGGCATAGTTGAAAACAAAGCGTGTGCTGCTGACCAGATGCCGTGTGCTGGCATCATAGACCGTGCCATCATCAAGAAAATGGTGGAAAAATCCCCCTTCGTGATCGCGGGCGTGCGGCGCATAGAAATTCAGAATGCTGGCAATGTGATCCCGCAGAAATGCCGGGCTCGTGAAGTCAGGATAACTCGTGCAGTCAGGATAGGAGGTCACAGCATGATGCCCAGTCAGCGGGGACGATGCGCAAGCATGGTCTCAAGGCATGATGTCACGATCTGGCTATGCGCGAAATCCGGCCGCTCACCAGCGGCAATTGAGGCAATGACATCCTCAACCATCACCGCATATTGATCGCAGTCAGGAAATGTGATGGCGTCACCCGGGCCAAGGCCATTCCGCATCAGATAACCCGTTGTCGGGCCAACCGGATTGAAGGGCACTTCCAGTCGTGCGGCGCCCTCTGTGCCGATCACATGCACCGCTTGGGTCAGGGCGGATGAGCTGGAGACGGTGAAAGTCAGATGCCGGTTGCCCGGCCACACAAGCAGCCCGGAGGCAAAATTCTCGACACCATGCGCCTCATCCATCACCATCTGAACGGTGATGCTCTCAGGCCCGCCCCCGAAGATGAGAATGCCAGCCATGATCGCATAACACCCGATATCATAAAGCGGGCCACCCCCATATTCGGGTACATTGCGGATGTTGTCGGCGTTCAGGGTCGGATAGGCAAAGACAATCTGTACACCCTGCGCCCGGCCGATTGGTGCCTCAGGCACCCATTTCCATTGCGGATGATGGCGGATCATAAAGCCCTCATAGACATATTGTCCTGTCGTCTGGGCGGCATCCTCAAGCTGCTGCAATTCCGCACCATTGAGCGCAATCGGTTTTTCGCAAATCACATGCTTACCAGCCTGCATGGCCTTGATCGACCAGGGAACATGCAGGTGATTTGGCAGGGGGTTGTAGATGATCTCGACATCTGGATTTGCCAGCACGCCCTCATAATCGGTCTGCGTAACGCCCGCATAAATCGGATCATCCGCCCTTGCATCGGGCGCACGTCGGCCAAGTGCAATGACCTCATGACCTGCTGCGTGGATGGCCGGAATAACCTTTTCGCGGGCTATTTTCGCATCACCAAGAATGCCGAATTTCATCTTTTATTTCCCCTTATATCTGCTGGACAAAGCCTAGAGTGCCGCCGCCTCTCTGGCCAGCGTTTCAATGGTTGCGAATTGCTGGCCAGCGATGAGTTTCTGCGGCGCGACCCATGAGCCACCAAGACATCTTACATTTGGCAGGGCGAGCCACTCAGCTGCTGTCTCGGTGCTGATCCCGCCTGTTGGGCAGATGGTGATCTGCGGCAGCGGGCTGGCAAGTGACTTCACGAACGCGGTGCCACCTGCCGCGCTGGCTGGAAAAAACTTCATCGCGGTGAGGCCGGCCTCATGCAGTGTCATGATCTCCGAAACAGTCGATGCCCCCGGCAATAGCGGCAGTCCGGCGGCGGCGCATCCCGCCACAACAGCTGGCGTGGTGCCCGGCGATACCGCAAAACTGGCACCCGCCTTGCGCGCCGCTTCCGCCAAACTGGCTGAAACCACAGTGCCGGCTCCGACACAGATTTCGGGACGGTGGCTGGCGATGGCCTCGATGGCAGCGAGGGCTGCCGGGGTGCGCAGAGTGATCTCAATCGTCTTTAACCCGCCAGCCAGAAGCGCGTCAGCAAGCGGCAACGCATCCTTGGCATCATCAATAACGATGACCGGCATGACCGGACTCAGATCCAGAATCCCCTCAATGATTTGATGTGGGTTGTCGCTCATTGTGATCGCTCCAGTAAATTTAGCCCGGCTCCGTGTTCCGCGCCTGTTGCCTGTTGCCGCAGACCAGCAAACAGGGATCTTGCAAAACCGCGCTGGGCTGGCAGGTTTGAAATGCCAAGGGCGGTGCGTGTCTCAAGATCAGCATCGGCAACAAGCGTTCCCTGCTTTGCGTCCAGCGTGATGAGATCACCATTCTCGATCTTGCCGATAGGCCCGCCATCAACCGCCTCCGGGCACAGATGAATGGCGGCAGGCACAGACCCGGAGGCACCGGACATGCGCCCGTCCGTGACCAATGCCACCTTATATCCCTCATCCTGCAGATTACCGAGCAGCGGTGTCAGGCTGTGCAATTCCGGCATGCCTGTCGCCATCGGACCCTGACACCTGAGAACCACCACAACATCCCTGTTCAGATCACCCGCCTGATAGGCCGCCTTGACCTCGGCCTCGGTGGTGAATATCGCTGCCGGTGCGCTGATCACATGGCGTGTATCGTCAACGGCGGATATCTTGATCACCGCCTTGCCAAGATTGCCATCCAGCATTTTCAATCCACCAGTGGCGCTGTGCGGGTCACTTGCCGGGCGCAGAATGTCACCATCGCCCGAAACTCTTGGGGCATCGCGCCAGACGAGATTGCCACCATCGAGGAATGGTTCGCTCGCGTAATCATTCAGATCTGCACCGCCCACCGTTTTCGCACTCCCATCAAGAAGCCCGCTCTCCAGCAGTTCGGCAATCACAAATCCCATGCCACCTGCGGCATGGAAATGGTTTACATCGGCGCTGCCATTTGGATAAACTCTGGCCAACAGCGGTGTCATCTCTGAAAGATCGGCAAAATCCTGCCAGGTGAGAGTGATCCCGGCTGCCGCTGCCATCGCTGGCAAATGCAGGGTGTGATTTGTCGAACCGCCAGTTGCATGCAATCCAACAATGGCATTCACAAAGCTGCGTTCATCCAGCATTTCGCCAATCGGCTGCGCGGCGCCCTTTTGCCGGGACAGCTCGATGACGCGCTGGGTTGCAGCAATTGTGAGCGCGTGCCGCAAATCATCATGCGGATGGACAAAGGCGGCACCGGGAAGATGCAGCCCCATCACCTCCATCAACATCTGGTTTGAATTTGCTGTGCCATAAAAGGTACAGGTACCGGGGCCATGATACGCCGCCACCTCTGATTTCAGCAATTCTTCCCGGCTTGCCTTACCTCTGGCAAATGCCTTGCGCACCGCCGCTTTTTCCGCATTTGGGATGCCTGTAGACATCGGCCCGGCCGGGGCGAAAACAACTGGCATATGGCCAAAGGACAGGGCACCAATGACCAGCCCGGGAACAATCTTGTCACAGACGCCAAGACAGATTGCAGCGTCATACACACCATGCGACAGGCCGACAGCGGTCGCCATCGCGATCACATCCCGGCTCATCAACGACAATTCCATCCCCGGCCTCCCCTGCGTGACACCGTCACACATTGCCGGCACACCGCCGGCGACCTGCGCCGTTGCGCCCACTTCACGCGCTGCCGCCTTGATGATCTGTGGATAGGTCTCGAATGGTTGATGCGCCGACAGCATGTCATTATAGGCGGTAATGATGCCGACATTGGGTTTCAACTCGGCTCCGGCACCCAGAACATCAGCCTGATCCGCGCCAGCGCCGGCTGCGGCGTGCGCCATGTTGGAACAGGACACCTGACGCCGGTCGGAATCAGGCGAGCTGGTCATCGCCGCGATATCTTCAAGATAGCGGCGTCGGCTGTCCTGACTTCGCGCGCGGATCCGGTCTTGGATCTCCAGAATACGGTCATTTGGCGTGGCCATGTCTTTTCGTCCTTCTCGGGCTTTACTGGTCCTGATTTATATTCATGGTTTGCGTCAATCCGCGACAATTTCCAGCCGTGTAACATCCTGTTTCAACAGTGCATGAACCGGAAGCCTCGTGTCGGTTTGCGCTGCCTGAAGAACCGCCTGTTTCTCAGCTCCATTCACCAACAGGATCAACAGCCTTGATTGCAGGATCATGGCAAGATTCATCGTCACACGCGGCAATGTGGGAGATCCCTTTGGTCCAGTTTCCAAAATCATCGGTGGTGTGTCGATTTTCAAGGAAGCCTCATCCACCATATCGGGAAACAGCGAGGCAAAATGCCCATCAACACCCATGCCAAGCAGCATCACGTCAAAAGGCCGCCTGATATCCATGGCCGCATTATTGGTCTCTAGGGGAACGAAATTTGCCGCCGCCACGGGTCCCCGCAACAGGTGATCATGCAGCAATTTCTGATTGCTGTGTTCATGATCGGCCGGCACCAGCCTGTCATCGACAAGGGTGATTGTCACTTTTGACCAATCCACCTCATCTTCATGCTCACCTGCTGCCAGCGCATCAAAAATGCCAAGCGGGCTGGAGCCACCACAGACAACAAGGCTTGCCTGTCCGTTTGTGGCTAGTGACTGCGCCAGCTGGCGGACGATTAGATCAGTGACCATCTCTACCAATCCTCATGCGGGTCGATCCATGACCGACCATCCGCCTCAAGCAAATCATCCTTCGGCCCCATTGAACCGGCCCTGTATGACAGCGGTGTCCGGGTTTCCGCCAGCGCCAGAACCGGATCAATGAACGCCCAGGCGGCAAGCACCTCATCGACCCGCATGAACAGGGTCTGGTTGCCACGTGCAGTATCCATCAACAGCCGCTCATAGGCGTCGGGCAGACGTTCCTCAAAGGTTTCGTCAAAGCTCAGATTGAGGTCCGAGGGGAACAGCCGCATGCCACCAGGCCCGGGTTGCTTGGATGTCATTTGCAGACGCAATCCCTCACTTGGTTGCAACCTGATGATCAGACGGTTCGGCTGTCCCAGAATTTTGCGATCCCCGGAACTGGAAAAAATATCATGCGGCCGGTCTTTGAAGGTGATGATGATTTCAGAGGCGCGCTGCTGCAATTTCTTGCCTGTCCTGATATAGAATGGCACGCCCGCCCACCGCCAGTTATCAACCGCCAGCTTCATTGCGACATAGGTTTCGGTGTTTGATGAGGTGCCCAGCTCTTCTGTATAATCCTCATATTGTCCAAGCACCAGCGCATCCGCCTCAAGCGGGCGCAGGGCACGCAGAACACGCAGCTTCTCATCGCGCACCTGATTGGCATTGAACTTGGCTGGTGGCTCCATCGCGACAAGACAGACCAGCTGCAACAGGTGGTTCTGCACCATGTCGCGGATCGCTCCATATTGATCGTAATAGGATGCGCGTCCACCAACGCCAACGGTCTCCGATACGGTAATCTGCACATGATCGACATGGCTGTTATCCCAGAGCGATTCAAAAATCACATTGGCAAAACGCAGCGCCATCAAATTCTGCACGGTCTCCTTGCCGAGATAATGATCTATCCGGTAAATTTGATGTTCGGCAAAGACCGTGGCCAGCTCATCATTGATTTTCTGGGATGAGTCGCCGCTGTTGCCAAGCGGCTTTTCCACGACAAGCCGCGCCTGTTCGCTTGCCAGCCCGGCAGTCTTCAACATCTTGACGGCCGCGCCAAACAGGCTTGGTGCGATCGCCAGATAGTAGATTGCGGGCCGGTCGACAGAGTGCTTTTTGGCGATCTGGTCTGCCAGTAACGCAGCGCCCTCTCCATTCACGAGATCCAGATTTACAATTTGGATGATCTTCAGGAACGACTCCCATTTTTCGGTTGTCGCATGTCCATCGACAAAGGCGCTCTCGCAAAATGGCCGCAATTTTGCGGCAAACTCCGCGACACTCAGGGCGGCGCGCGATGTTGCAAACAGCCGATATTCATCGGTAAGCTGGCCATCAAGATAGCGCCAGAAAAAGGCGGGAAAAATTTTCCGGAGCGACAGATCGCCCGTTCCACCAATAATGACATAGTCACTGGGGGGCAGCGATGCTGTTGGGGGGAGAGACGCCGGCATTGTCATTCTGTCCTGTTACTTTTGTTGGCGGTCATTCAAACAAATCTATTGTCGTCAGGACCAAGAGGCACCAATGGTTGCTATCGTGGATGCAACGAGGCCGCGCCAATCGCGCCACCACATACGAACCAACGACCAGCCGCTGAAAAGCACCACGAACAAGTATTGGCGTTTGCTTTTGATCCGGGGTGGCACCCTCTTAACCATTGGGGGCGTTATAGTACATCCGCAGATTTTCGGCTAGTGCAACTGCGCCGAAAACAACCCAGCTCCGCCCGTATTGATCTGTTTTCACGTCAATTCATCACCCGATGATACAATTTCAGGCCAATAACCCAGGCCAATAACCCAGGCCAATAACCCAGGCCAATAACCCAGGCCAATAACTCAGGCCAATAACCCAGGCCAATAACTCAGGCCAATAATCATCATCTGGTGATAGAGCCAAAACCAAAGCCTAGCGATAGAAATAGATCGGGCTGGTCCAGCACAAGGTTCCATCCTCCTGTGTCAGACGAATGAAGATTGGACTGTCGCCATCCGGCTTCACGGAGATCTGCCGGGTGAATGAAAGCGCCTTGTGCGGGTTTATATCGGGCAGCCGAAACAGCTTAAGATAGCGGGGCAGAACGCCACTATTGTCAAAAATCTCATCCTCATAGCCGATCTCCTCAAGTGGGATGCCAGCCTTGATCAAAGGTGTTTCAATGTTCAGGGTGCCGCTATAAGGGTCGGCAAGCGTCATCTCGATGCCGCCAATATTGCCGGTGGTCAATGCCCGCCAGTTCAACGCGGTTGCGCTGGGCTGGTTCAGGGTCTTGTCCTTGTTGAAAAAATTGATTGCTGTGGCCGACACCACCTCATTGTCTGACAGAAAGGCCGACCCGTCCCAGATCACCTGACGGAAGCGGCCCCGATATTCGGCCCCTTCCCAGATCACGCGGATACGGTTGCCAAGCTCCTCTTTCTCAAACGGGCGGATTGTCTCGACATGATCAAGCCCGTTGAAGATATCAATCCTTTCGATGGGCGTGCTGGCCCGGACATCGACCTCAAGCTGGGCATCGCCGTCTGCCAGATGCACGATATCCCCCATCTGGGCTGAATGCGCCTCATATCCCGTGTCACGGCCATGGCGTGGGTCATCATGATACAGCGTTCCCCCTTGCGGGAACTGCGCGGTAACCGTGATCAGCGGTCGCCCATGCGCGCCGCCGGTTGTTGCGTAATGATGGCGCTTGCGAATGCAATCCAGAATGCTCTCACGGCTGAGCCTGTCAGTCAGAAAACAGGTAAGCCCGCCCACGGCCCCAAACAGCGCTGCACCGGGGTAGCTGGCACCGGGCCGGCCTTTATGGCCATCGGAATTGGCAACAATCCCCACACGATAGCCAAGCCGGAACGCATCATGGACAAGCCACTCAAAGGTGCCCCAGCTTGAATGGATTTCCATGGATTTCTCGAAACGGCCATCATGGGCAAGCTCGATATCGGCGTATCTGCCGCCACAATGGGCGTATATAACGACATCCTCCTCATCATTTTCGGCGAAGGCGGCAAATAATTCTGTGGCAGAGTTGCAGTCAGTCCCGATATCTGAATGATCACTGACAAGCGCATGCGATGACCGGCGAATGGTGCGGCCCTCCGCGGCAAAATAGACGTTCCGGTCGCCACCAAGGCCGGTATTGCCCGACCATTCATAGCCCGGGATGGTAACAAACGCGCCGTCCTGATTGTATCTGGCGCATAATTCATCCAGATGCCGCCAAAATTCATTGGTGATCTGGAAATCATTTCCCTGATGCCCGGTCACATCGACAAAGGCGCGATCGCGGGCAAATTTGAAATAATCCTCGGCTGAACCGGTGCCGATTGTCTCCTCTGATTGTCCGTGGATGTCACCCCAGAAATGCCGCGATGCCGGATTTTCCTCAATCCGGATTGGGTTGGTGGAGGCAATTACGCCGCCGCTGTCATCGTGAAAATCGATCGCCAGATCGCCTGCTTCCTGCGCCACCAGATTGTCTATACTGCCGGCAAATTCTCCCCTCTTCAGGCTGATAACCTCTGGCAATCCGGCGAGTGGCAGAGTGGCCTTTGGGTAAAATGTCATATCGCATTGATCGGACGGGTTGCCCCATTTGTCCTCACCCTTGAATTTGACCGAGAACTGCTCGCCAACGGCGCGGATTGTCGGGCCGATTGCCAGATATCTCTCTGGCGCGCCGGGCACAATTCTGATCGTTGGCTGGTGCGGGACGGGTTGATAGCAATAGGTTGCGATCGGATCGATCAATGTATGAAATTCATAGCTGTCCTCACAAAATGTCTGAAGCCGCATCCCCGGTGATCCGCCTGACCGGTCGCCAAAAGTGATGGTGATCTGGTCGCCCTCTCTAAGGAAACCGCGCACCACCTTCACATACAATGTTCTGTCCCACGGGCGTACATTGCCCTTCGGGTCGTAATGATGGGTCAACACGGCATTGTTTGAGGCGGTGATGGTTGTGTAATTCGGCCCCTTTGGGTCTTCGAATTGTGGCCGCGTCTGATCGCTGGCAAACCGGAAACAGACGCGCAGCGACCCGGAATCGTCAATGCCGAATTTGCCGGCGGTGTAGGTCAGGGTGAATGTCTGATAGCTGCCAGCTTCGAACGCGCCGGAGGGTGAAATCGTCACTTCGCCCAGCTCATCGGCGGGGACAGGAAAGCTGTTGGGAGAGCTTGTCGTGCCGCCAGTGCCGCCTGCGGCGTGGCCGGCTGTATGAATATCATCCCGGCTTCCAAGTGGTGTCTCGCTCATATCAACGCTCTATCCCTTTATCGTCACAAATCAGCTAATCCCCAGCTAATTCCCGGTTAATCATATGTCCCCATATCCCACATCCGGGGGTGCCAATCATCCCCAAAAAATGATAGCAGTGATCTCGCGAAGGACAAGGGCGGTGCCCGACAAAAGAATGAGCCAGATCAGCGTTCGGTGAAACATCGATTCAGGCAATTTGCGAAAGGTCAGGAGCCCCACCTGCGTTCCGATCAGCGAGGTGGGAATCGCCAACAGCGCAAGCCAGATAATATCGGCCGTCATCCGGCCCTGCCAAATCATCACGGTCGCCACAATAATCTGGATCAACAGATTGAAGGGCTGAATGATGGCGCGCTGTCTGGTTTTTGGCCAGTCATGCAGGGCGCACCACATCGTTGGCAGGGCGCCCGAAAGCCCGGCGATTGCCCCCAGCGCGCCCCCGGCAAAACCGGTTGAGATATCGCCCAGAAAATAGCGCTGGCGAAATTTTGGAATGTGTCTCCAGATGGTGAAATACAGTCCAAACAGGACCAGAAGCCCGGCGACAATGATCTTGATAAGAGACACATTCACCCCGTCAAGCAGCGCAAATCCGACGCCAATGCCAAGTAATGCTGGCACGAGAAACCGACCGAAATCCGCTGCGTTCAGTGAAAGCCGAACGATGAACAAGCCCTGAACGCCGCTGAAAATCGACATGATGACCACCAGCGAGACAGCATCATTCATCGGCATTACCGCAAGCCACCAGCCAAGCGCAAAAAGGCCGGTGCCGAATCCGGCCAGACCATTCACCAGGCCGCCGGCGAACGCGCCAATGGATACCATCATTACGACAGATAAACTCATCAGCGAAATAAACTCATTTTCCAGACAAATTCACTCATATTGCCTCCAGGGATTGGTTGCCGTGCCAAAAATCTAGGCACCAATTCTGATTTGGACAATCTATCTTTCTTGGGATGCTGGCCCCGGATGCTGGCTGCGCGGGGGGACGGCCTGTTCGCGCTGGTGCCTGCTTTTTCTTGATGTTTGCCCCTATCTTGGACAAGGTTAATCTAAGTCACGATCGGATTTGTTCAGGAGACTGGACCTGCGCCTATCATTATCATCACCCTTGCAGACGCCGAGGTGCCAAAACCATGCACTCACTCATTAAAGCCAGCCATATTGAGGATTACCAGCGCGATGGCGCGGTTCTGATCAAAGGTCTTTTTGCCGATTATGTCGATCTCATCCGTGATGGCATCGAGGCGAATATGCGCTCCCCCGGCCCCTATGCAGCGGAAAATCTACAGCCCGGTGAGGCGGGGCGGTTCTTTGATGATTACTGCAATTGGCAACGTATCGACCAATTTCGAAATGTGATTCACCAATCGCCAGCGGCGGAAGTTGCAGCAGATCTGATGGGCTCGCAGACGGTGCAGATTTTCCACGATCATGTGCTGGTCAAGGAACCGGGAACATCAAAGCCAACCCCGTGGCATCAGGACAGTCCCTATTATTTTGTCGAGGGCCAGCAAACGGTCAGTTTCTGGTCACCCGTGGACCCTGTCAGTGATGCCTCGCTGCGCTGTGTCGCCGGCTCGCATCTTTGGGAGCGCCCGGTGCTGCCGGTGCGCTGGCTTGCCGAGGACCAGTTCTATCCGGATGAGGACAGCTATATGCCGGTTCCAGACCCGGATGCAGAGGCGATGGACATACGCGAATGGGCAATGCAGCCGGGTGATGCGGTGGCCTTTGATTTCCGTGTTCTGCATGGCGCCCGTGGCAATGACAGTGCATCGCGCCGCCGCGCCTTTTCGGTGCGCTTTGTTGGCGATGATGCCCGCTATGTTGAACGGCCGGGCCGCACCTCACCTCCATTTCCGGGGCATGGGATGGTGCCCGGGCAAAGGCTGCGTGATGATTGGTTTCCACTTGTCTTTCGCCGGTAATCTGGGGTGATGGAATGTCATCTGGCAACGCATCTGAAAAGCAGGTGCGATCCTGTTTTTTTTGCAGAATCCCATTTGACTTCGCGGCATTTTTCACCAAACTGTAAATGAGCTGCGCTCGCCTAGGGCTGGCGCTGCTGTGACCACCTCGCTTTTTGGTTCGCCCTGCACTGGGCGGTTTTTTATTGTAGGAGGTATGACGATGAATATGGGACTTGCCCCGCGCCCCGCGAATGAGGATTTGAGAGCGCAGACGGTTGTCAAAACCGGACTGGTTGATGCGCCAAACCCCGATCTATTCCAAATCTACTGTGATCTGGCCAAAGATATCACCGGATTTGAAACCGCCAGTTTCAGCCTCTATGACGGTGAGATGAAATGTTCCATTGCCGAAGCGGGCAGTGATGATTTCGTTCCCGGCACCAAATCGGAGCGTTCGGAATGGAATGTGTGCTCTTATGTGTTGCTTGACACGGAGCCATTGATCATGCCCGACATGTGTCAGGATCCTGTATGGAAAGTGCATCCCAATCTTGCTGGTCTTGAGGTTGGCCCGGCCTATGCTGGCTTTCCCGTGATCAACGGCGAGAATTTCGCGCTTGGCACACTGTGTATGCTCAACCCGTCGGGTCCAATGGCGCTGAGTGACGAGCAGGTTATGCAGGTGAAGAAAATCACCCGCAGCATTGCCCATATGCTTGATCTGCAGATTCAGCAAAAGGAGCTGACCTCGCAACGGATGCTTGAGGCGTGTTCGCATTTCCAGAAAGCCGATCCTCGCCTTGGGCTTGGCGATTTCAAAATGTATGTCTCGCTGTGTTCTGAAATGCGCATTCCCGAGGAAAGCGCTGCTGGTCTGATCAATGTCGGCCTTGCCGAGACCGATGAGTCCGGTGAGGTGGTGATGAGCGAGGCTGGCCGTAAATTGCAGTTCGATATGAATTTGCAGCAAAAGGCGGTCAAGCGGATCAAGATGGATGGTGGTGAGGCTGAGTCCTTGCTCGACGAAATGTTTGCGGAGATTGAATAGCCATGTATGCGAAAATCTTTAACTTCAAATTCAATGGTGTTGCCGAGGCCAAAGTGGCCGCCTCTTTCATTTCCGATGCTTTTGGAAAATTGATCGTTGCCAATAATATGCGCTCGCTGAACATCTCGATCGGCAAATGCGGCAGCCTGTCAATTCAGACAAAATTTGAAACAGGCGATGACCTCAAACTTTTTGAGATCAAGGCGAATGAGGTGTTTCAGGACCTCAAACAAACCTTTGTCTATAAAGAGGACACCTATGCCGGGGTGTATATCTTCAATTATGAGGCAGAGGCAATCAAATCAGAGGTGATGGCTGGATAGCATCCCGCGCGGTGCCTTGCCCACCAAGGTGGCCCAATATCAGCTGGCCCAATATCAGCTGGCCCAATATCAGCTGGCCCAATATCAGCTGGGCCAGCATGCGGTTGCTCACTTGTCCTTCGGTGATGTGCCGCGCCGCAATTTTTGGTGCCGCTGAAACATGCGGCCTGTTTGCAGGGCATTTTCACCCAGCTTCTGTTGCACCTGATCCATCACCGCTTCGAGCCTGTTCTGCTTGTCGCTGAACCCGCCTTCAATATCCAGAAGCGATGGGTCCTCCGGCGCGCCCAGCTGGTCCACACCAAAACCGATCAGCCGGAATGACCGGCGTGGCCTGACCTCGGCGAACAGCAATTTGCGCGCGGCGGCAAACAGCAGATGCGCCTTGTCGGTTCGGCTCTGCAGGGTCTGGCTGCGCGTCAGGATCTGGTGATCTGGGCGTTTCAGCTTGAGCGTGATCCGTCCCCCCGCAATGCCCGCTGTTTTCAGCCGCGTCGACACCTTCAGGCACAGCACCTCAAGCTCCGCCTCAAGATCGGCAAAGGTGCCAAGATCTTGGTGAAAGGTGGTTTCGCTGGAAATGCTTTTCGCGACTCTTTCTGTTGTCACGGGGCGGGTGTCGATCCCGGCGGCCAGCTTTTGAATCTGCTTGGCCTGCTTGCCAAGAATGGCTGTGAGCTGTCTGATGTCGGCCCCGACAAGATCACCGCAGCTATTGATCCCACCTGCATTCAGCCGGCCCACCGCTGCTTTGCCAAGACCGAACAGCACGGACACAGGCTGCGGCGCGAGCCAGCCTTTGGCCTCGGCTTGGCCAACGGCAAAAAACCCGTCCGGTTTGTCCCTGTCTGACGCCATCTTCGCCAGCGATTTGGTTGCCGCAAGTCCGATGGAAACGGTAATGCCTATTTCGGCGCGGATTTGTGACTGCATGCGAACAAGGGCCACCGCCGGGCTGCATCCGTGCAGCGCCTCGGTCCCGGACAAGTCGAGGAAGGCCTCATCAATCGAGATTGGCTGGACGAGTGGTGTCAGCTCCATCATTTTTTGCCGGATCCGGCGGCTGATTTTCACATAATGCGCCATCCGTGGTCTGATAATGACGGCGTCGGGGCACCGTTTCAGCGCGGTCCATGTCGGCATGGCTGAGCGCACACCATATTGGCGCGCAATATAACAGGCAGCGGCGACAACTCCGCGTTCCCGTCCGCCAACAATCACCGGCCTGTCGGCCAGCTCCGGATTGTCGCGTTTCTCGACTGAGGCATAAAAGGCATCACAATCGACATGGGCGATGCACAGCCCAAACAGCTCCGCATGCCAGCGGACATCCTCACCATTGCATTGCGGGCATGATGCGGGTGGGCTGTCGCCGCCAACAAAGCCGCTGCTGCCACAGCCTCTACACAGCATTGGATAGGATGAGACCGGCATGCCATGCGCCTCCTCGCATGTCTCAAATTCTAGGGTGCCACCGGCCAACAGACAAGCCGCAACCAGATCATAGGCAAAAACATAACATCCCATTTGGGCGGGCCGATAGATAAGACCAATCGGGTTATCGGCGGTGCCTCGTCAGGCGTCTGCCATGAAGCTGGCCGCCTCACGCACGCGCGCCGCATTGTCGCTGGCGATGCTGCCATCTGCCATATAGACCGAATTTTCAAAGCCGACCCGCACCTTGCCACCGGCGGCAATCGCCGCCTTCAGACAGGCAGCCTCTTCGGTTGCAAAGGCGCAAATGGCCCAGTCGCTGTCGATGCCGGCCTGTTTCATTTCGGCCAGAAACGGCGGCAGCAATTCAGGATAGCTGATCCGCCCAGTGTAATGACCGATGACAAACAGACACCAGATGCCCTGTCTCTCGAGTTCCGTCACAGCCAGCAGCTTTGCCAGCAACGCCACATCCTCAGGGCCGTAACATATATGTTGGATGCGGATGCCGGCTTCCTGCGACCAGTTGTAGAACGCCACATCCTCCGGTTTTGGCACGCCATCCGGGATCATTTCGCGAACCCCGACAGATGCCCCCTGTGGGACGACCGCGCGGACAATGTCGCGCATGTCATTTGGGTGATATCTGCCAACGGTTTCGGTGGTGATCTGCAGATGCATGTCCGGGACGACGCGTTGCAGTTCGGCAGTCGCCTCATGATACAGCCCCGCATCAAGAATGTGACCACCCTCCGCGTCACGCACATGATAATGGATGGCGCCAGCCCCGGCGTCGGCGCAGTCACGCGCGACAGCGGCGATCTCACCCGCATCAAGCGGCACCTGGGGGTGATCGGCCTTCACCTTGCGCGCGCCGTTCGGCGCAACCATGATTGGTGCCAGAGGAATCACAACAGCGGAGTTGACGACTGGGGAGTTGACGACTGGGATGATGATGCGGTGCCAGACATAATCCTGATCTATCCTGCCGCGATGGCTTTCTTGGGATCATGAAACGGGATCGGAACAATGCGCGCCTGGCGCGTCTCGTTCATTTCCGTCATGGTGACCTCGACCTGTCCGCCAACATCACTCACCCCCGTCTCGATCATGCACAGCGCAATATTCTTCTCCAGCCGGGGTGAATGGATTGCCGATGTAACCTTGCCGACCTGCCGTCCACCGACAGACAGCGGCCAGAATTCATTGTTTGGCGCTGCCAGCGGATCACCCTCGATCACGATGCCGATCTGGAGCCGGCTGACCCCTTCGGCCTTGATCCGGCGCAACGCGTCCTTGCTGACGAAATCGGCGTCCATCTCCAGATCAACCAGCCGGTCAAGACGCAGCTCGAAAGGGTTTGTCTCGATGTCCATATCGGCGTGATAGGACTGCATGCCCCCCTCGATTCTGCGGATCGATGATGTATGACCCGGGCGCAGATCATGGTCAGCACCAGCATCCATCAACAGCTCCCAGAGTTCGGTGCCGCGTGATCCATCACGCAGAAAAATCTCATAGCCAAGTTCGCTGGACCAGCCGGTGCGGGACACCACAACGGGAATGCCGTTCACCTCTGTCTCGGCAAACCAGTAATATTTCAAATCCGCGATGGCATCACCGAACACTTTGCGGATGATATCGCGTGAATTTGGTCCCTGGAGCTGCAGTGGTGAGACATCGGGCTCACGGATCGTCACATCCATTCCGGCATTGGCGGCGAGCCCCTTGGCCCAGAGCAGAACATCGCTGTCGCCGATGGAAATCCAGAAATGATTTTCGGCCAATCTCAGCAACACCGGGTCATTGATGATGCCGCCATGCTGATCGGTGATCAGAATATATTTGGCCTGACCAACGGCCATTTTCGATAAATTGCGCGGCGTCATATATTGCACGAAACGCGCGGCATCGGGGCCGGTAACCTCAACCTGCCGCTCAACCGCAACATCACACAGGATGGCGGTTCTTGTCAGGTTCCAGAAATTTTCAACAGGGTCGCCAAAATCACGTGGGATATACATATGGTTATAGACGGAATAGCCGGTTGCGCCCCATTTCTCGGTTGCTGCAAAGAAGGGTGACCTGCGGATCTGGGTACCGAATCCTGCGGATGCGACCTTGGCGGTCTGTGGTGGTGAGGCTGGTGCTGAATTCATCCGATTTAACTTTCGCTGTCTTGACATGCTGTCCTGCGCCCATGCCGGGCATAATACGCGCCGAACAGGATCCAGATACTCTCTAGCCCTAAAATAGTAATGGCGCATCATTCTTTCACGATTCGGGAGAGAAAATATTTCAAAAAGCTGCCACAACCTGCCACAGCCTGCCAAATTTGGCCGGTCCTATTCCCATCAGGCGCGGTGTCATCACCCCATTTCCAGCAGGCGAGGCTGGGGTTTTCCACGGCAAAACCAAAAAAAGTGCATTTGTTCACTTTTTGTTCTTGACTTTTTCGGGGGATTGGTTTTAATGTCCCGGTCCTTTCAAAACTCACAAAGGACATTTTATGACTTCCTCTTTCCCTCAAACTCTGGCTGATCTGGATCAAGCCGCGTCCGGAACGGCGCTGTTTGATGCCGACACGGCCAACAAACCTGATGGCGTGACGGGCCTGGGCACCGTCACCACCATTTACCGTGATGACATCGGCTGGCAGATGCTGATCGTTAATGACGCCCCTCGTGAATTCTGGCAACGCACGCGCAAACCGGCTGCACCGCATTGGCGCAACTGGCGCAGATTTGTTGATTTCCGCACCGTCAATGATGCGATTGATGCGGCTGTATCGACGGCGGATCATGTTGATGCCGCTACGGTCAGGCGCCTGATCACCGAACAGGGAACATCCGAGGCCGGCGCGCGTGATGCGGCCATCGCCACCGCGGTGTCAACCGCCATCAGCAACATCCCGCAGGGTCTTGATCGCATGGCGGTGGAAACCATTGTCGATAGCAGGCTGGATAATCAACTTGATGATGAACGCGCGGCGCGTAATGACGCCATCACCACGGCGGTCAATACGTCAACAACGGCGATCATTGCTGGTCGCAAGGGCGCGATTGATGCGGCGATTATCACCGAACGGGCGGCGATTGACCGGTCAGTCAACAGCAAGACAGCCATTATTGACGCCAGGGTCACGACATCTGATGCTAATCTCGCAACTGAACGCAGCGAGCGCATGGCAGCAGATACGGCTGAGGCGGCGGCACGCGAACATGCTGTCCGTGCGCTGGATACAAAGGTGACGGGTGACATCGCCGCTGCTGAACGGCGGTCGGACACCAAGCTGGAAACCGCTATCACGGCCGAGGCGGCACAACGCAGCACCGAGATTCAGACGAAGATCGGCGAGGCCACAGCAAGGGAGTTAGCGGGATTACAAAGCTGGGTGCCGGTGATGCGCGTGGTCATCCGGGGAGCCAAAAAAATCCTTCATGTTTCCGACTGGTCCGGTGGTACTGGACGAAAACCGGGAACAGGATATATTGGCCAAAATGGAATCGTCACAAGCGCCGCGCAGGCAGCCGACATTCTCGCGCTAGGCGGCAAAGAGAACGGACGCAGCAGTGGTGGAACCCTACTGCGCAATCAGGGCGCAGACGGGGGATATGGTATCGCTGCACCAACCGGGGAAAACGGTGACTTGGTGGTCTCCTTCAGAACGGGCGACTTCAGCAATCAAACTCATACAATCAGGCCAGGCTCTGGCGGGCGTGGGGGGAATGATGCCAGAAGCGGCGCAGGCGGATATGTTGAAGTTTGGGCATGGGTTTAGGCGTCGCTACCGGTGATTGCGGAATTTGCAATGATAATTACACGCTTTTAACTGTTGTTTACCGCATGTCTTTCGTCCAAACCGTGTCTTTGCTTTTTCTCAACTATTCTGTCAAAAATTTTCATCTGTTTCACCGCACCACAAATAATCATATGTGGTGATTACATAACCGGGTTTGTCCATGGCTTTGCCGCCATGGGCAGCCAATCCAGAGTAAATAATACCGATCTGAAAACCACCAGATGAAAACTATCTGATGAAAACCACCAGATGAAAACCACCAGATGAAAACTATCTGATGAAAACCACCAGATGAAAACTATCTGATGAAAACCAAAGGAGTGCCCGATGGCCCATGGTGATATGCAGCAGCAGTCCCACTTGATTGAAGAGGTTTGTGACAGCGATGGTGTCCTGCGTCTGACGCTGAATGATCCGGCAACGCGCAATTCCCTGTCTGAGGCGATGCTGGCTGCCCTGTCCGACAGATTGGCGGCGGCACGCGACAACCCGCAGGCACGGGTGATCGTTCTGGCCGCCAATGGCCCGGTGTTCTGTGCCGGCCACAACCTCAAGGAGATGACCGCCGCGCGCGCAGATCCTACCAATGCGGCTGACAGGGGGCGGGCCTATTTCAGCCGGGTGCTGAAAAGCTGTTCCGCTGTCATGCAGTCGATCCCCGCGCATCCAAAGCCGGTGATTGCCGAGGTTGCGGGAACAGCGACCGCCGCCGGCTGTCAATTGGTGGCCAGCTGCGATCTTGCGATTGCCGCGGACACTGCACAATTTGCCACGCCGGGTGTCAATATCGGTCTGTTCTGTTCAACGCCGATGGTGGCGCTATCGCGGAATGTTGCCGCCAAACATGCGATGGAGATGCTGTTGACCGGCGACATGTGTCCGGCCCCCAAAGCGGTCGAGATCGGGTTGCTCAACCGCTGTGTTGCGCCCACCGCCCTCACTGATGAGGTGATGTCACTTGCCCGCAAGATTGCCGGCAAATCGAGCGCAACTGTCGCATTTGGCAAGCCGACCTTTTACCGTCAGGCGGAGATGACTCTGCCTGAGGCATATGATTTCGCGGCTGAGATCATGGTTGATAATATGCTGGCCAATGATGCCGAGGAAGGCATCAACGCCTTCATCGAGAAACGTCCGGCCCAATGGAAGGATAAATAGAGGGGCCTGTTAAAGCCTGTCCAGAAACGCGGTGATGTCACCCGCATAGGCATTTGTGCTGTCGCGCACGACCATGAAGCAGGTCCGCTGGAACTCTGGTGCGCCGTCGAGGGCAAACAGCTCTCCCTCGTCAATCGCTTTGGCCACCAGGCGGTGTGGCAGATAGGCCGATCCACCATGCTGGCGCAGATGCGCAACTGCCCAGCCTGCATTGTTGAAGCTGAGCTTGGCGGTGTCGGCATCCGCATAGGCGGCGGTATGTTCGCGTTCAAAATCCGGGCCGGCCTCGACATAGATGTAACCGGGGTCATGGCGGATCGGGCGGTCCGCTTCGGTGCCGACAAGGATCAACCGGTCCGCGTGAAGGCTATGCAGCGTCTGCCCAGCCTGTCCGGGCGGCGGGGCAAAGCTGAAGGCAACATCAACCAGCCCGTTTGCCAGCCATTGGGTGATGCGGCTGTCATCGCCCTGCCAGACGGACAGGGCAATAGAGGGGCGGGTCCTGCGGAGTGTGTCAAAGAACAAGGTTCCATATCCCGCCCATAAATCGGCATGCACGCCAATATTGCAGATGGCGTCAACGCCTGGGGGCAGCGAGGTTTCCTGTTTTGCCTGAAGCCAGAGCTGGGTCATCGCCTCGGCATAACGCCGGAGCTTGATCCCGGCGGCGGTGAGGGTCGCCCCATTTTTTTGCCGCAGGACGAGTGTTTGGCCAAGTTCGGCCTCGAGGGTTTGCAGGCGTGATGTCACGGTTGACTGGGTCACATTCATCGCGGCAGACGCCCGCACAAGTGACCCGGTTCTGACAATTGCAAGAAAGGTTTGCAGGGCAACCAGATTCATCCAGGGCCTCGTAACTTCGTTTTAAATTCGAATTTCTTGAATATTATATGAATAAAATTTTGATTTTCAAATATGAAATCTACTGTAATCTCAAACCAATCGTCTGGGGGGACACTTATGACAGACAGTAATGCGACAGGCATTTCAACGCTTGATGCCGCCGGTATCAAAACATATTCAATGCTGATCAATGGCCACTGGTCACAGGCGGCAGATGCAAAATTATTCGACAGCGTCAATCCGGCCACGGGCAAATTGTGGTCGCGGGTTCCAGAAGCGACAGCAGAGGATGTTGATCGTGCGGTAAGGGCGGCTCATGCCGCGCTTTATGACGGACCATGGGGCAGGATGACCGCCACTGAGCGTGGCCATTGCCTGCGCAGATTGGGAGATTTGCTTGCCGCGCACTCAGAAGAACTCGGCGCGGTGGAAACCACCGACACCGGCAAGATGCTGAAGGAAACGCGGTGGCAGGCAAAATATATTGCCGAATATCTGCATTTCTATGCGGGGGCTGCCGACAAGGTGTCGGGTGAAACACTGCCAATCGACAAGCCGGATATGTTTGTCTTTACCGACCGGGAGCCACTGGGCGTGATTGCGGCGGTTGTGCCGTGGAATTCGCAGCTGTTCTTGAGCGCGGTCAAGATCGGGCCGGCACTGGCCGCTGGCAACACGATTGTTCTGAAAGCCTCGGAACATGCCTCGGCGGCGATGCTTGAATTTGGCGCCTTGATTGCCGAGGCCGGCATTCCCGATGGTGTGGTCAATATTGTCACCGGCCATGGTGATCCCTGCGGCAAGGTGTTGACCTCACACCCTCTTGTCGCCCGTATCTCTTTTACCGGTGGCCCCATATCCGCACAGCATGTGATCCAGAATTCGGCGCAGAACTTTGCCGAAGTGTCGCTTGAACTGGGTGGAAAATCACCGTTCATTGTGTTTGAGGATGCGGATATCGAGAGTGCGGTCAATGGGTCTGTCGGCGGTATCTTCGCGGCGTCCGGGCAAAGCTGCGTTGCTGGGTCGAGGGTCTATCTGCATGAGGATATTGCTGATGAATTCCTGCAGCGGATGACGGATATTGCCACTGGGATCCAGATTGGTGACCCCCTCGCCGAGGAGACTGAGATGGGCCCGCTCTGTACGCCGGCCCAGCTTGCCACGGTTGAACGCGAGGTTACCCACGCGCTGAGCGAGGGCGGCAGGCTGTTATGCGGCGGCAAGCGTGTTGCCGGTCTGGATGGCTTTTTCTACCAGCCAACCATCATCGAATGTCCAAGCCAGTCTCTGCGAATTGTCGATATGGAGCTGTTTGGCCCGGTGCTGTCGGTGATCAGGTTCAAGACCGAGGATGAGGTAATCGCGCTGGCAAATGACACCAGACATGGTTTGGCAGCAGGTATTTTCACCCGCGACTCCGCCCGTTCCCTTCGCGTGGCCAAGGCGGTGCGGGCGGGAATCATCTGGGTGAATACCTACCGTGCAATCTCTCCGATAGCGGAATTTGGCGGCACCAAGACATCCGGCTATGGGCGCGAAAGCGGCTTTCAGGCGATCTATGACTACACGCGGCCAAAGACGGTATGGATGAATACATCCAACACACCTTTGGCAAGCCAATTCGCACCGCGCTGACAGCAAAGGGGGACAGATCATGAAATTCCATCTTGCGGTCAATCTGGAGCGGATGAATGATGCCACCGACATGATGGCGGTGCGAAAGCACACGCTGGAAATGGTGCAGATGGCTGATCGCGCGGGCTTTGAAATCGCCTGGGCGGCTGAACATCATGCCTTGGAAATGACGATTGCACCAAATCCGTTTCAACTGCTCACCTGGTGGGCTGACCACACCGAGACCATCCGTCTTGGCTCCGGTGTCGCAAATGCTGCCTACTGGCATCCAATCAACATCGCGGGTGAGGCGGCGATGGTCGATCTGATTTCTGGTGGACGTCTGGAATTTGGTCTTGGCTCGGGTGCCTATCAGCGCGAATTTGACCGAATGCAGCCTGGCCTCGATCAAAAGGACAGCTATCGCTACATGCAGGAAATGCTGCCGCTTGTGCGCCAGCTCTGGCAGGGTGACGTGGCGCATGAGGGCGAGTTCTGGCAGTTTCCAACGGCAACATCCTGTCCAAAACCGGTGCAAAATGAGGTGCCGTTCTGGGTTGCGGCACGCTCGCCCATTACATTTGATTATGCCGTCGCCAATGATTGCAACATCATGAGCTGGCCATTGACCCTGCCGATGTCCGAGGCCGAGAAATACCGCCAACATCTTGATGGGGCCATCGACAGGGCGGATAACGGGTGGGCAGGAAGTTTTGCCATGATGCGTCACACGGCTGTCTATGCAGACGCTGCCGACCGCAGTGCTGCGATTGCTGCCATCCGCAACGTGCTGGCGCAATTTGGCAATCTGATGATGAAGCGTGGCACGGTTGAAAACGGGTTTCCGGAGCCGGTCCCATTTTCTGAGCTGGAGGGTAATGTCCGGGTTGATCCTGATATGCTGGAGGAAAATCTGATGTTTGGCACGCCCGATCAGGTGATTGCCAAATTGCAGGATTATCAAAAGCTGGGGGTCGATGCTTTCATCTATTATGCGTCGATGGGTCTTGGTATGGATGGACAGAAACGCTCGATGGAGCTGTTCTGTAAGGAAGTCATGCCTGCCTTTCAGTAACAGGCTTGGCAGTAACAGGCTCGGCAGTAAGAAGATTGGAATTTGAGAGGATGTGCGCTGCATGGACGTGGCTGCGATGACAGGACAAAGCAATGGCAACTGTGGGGGCACAGCCTATTCGTGGCATCCCGCCGATGATCGCAAAAGTGATGCCCGCGTGCCCAATACAGGGGTGCCCAATACAGGGGTGCCCAATGCCGGGGTGCCCAATGCCGGGGTAATTGTCCTGATCCATGGGCTTGGCCTGACACGGGGCACTTGGGATGGGCATCTGTCGGCGTTGCGCCAGCGTCATGATGTTCTCACCTATGACCTTGCCGGGCATGGTGAGTCTGATATGCCGCTGGGCACACCGGATTTGACGCTATTCGCCACCCAGTTATGTCACCTTCTTGACCGGCTGGAAATTGAGACGTGCCATCTGGTCGGCTTTTCACTTGGCGGCATGATCAACCGCCGGTTTGCCATGGATCACCCCGACAGGGTTTGCTCGCTGGTGATTCTGAATTCACCCCATGAGCGATCGCAAGATGCGCAGGCGCTTGTTGAAAAACGTGCCGCCGACACCCGAGGCGGTGGCCCTGGCGCCAACATTGATGAGACATTGGCACGCTGGTTCACGCCAGATTTCATCAGTGAAAAACCGGATATCGTTGCCGATGTCCGCGCTTGGGTTCTGGCAAATGACTCGCAAAGCTATGCCGCCTGTCGTGCTGTTCTGGCGCATGGCGTGCGTGAATTGATCAGACCGGAGCCAGCGATCGGGCATCCGACACTGGTTGTCACCTGCGAGAATGACAGCGGCAGCACGCCGGCAATGTCGCATGCCATTGCCACTGAAATCTCCGGCGCGCAGGTGGAGGTCATTCCCCGGCTGCAGCATCTTGGCCTCATCGAGGCCCCGGGCCTCTTCACAACACCAATTCTGCGGTTTATTGAGGGGCTCTCCTCTGACTGCCAACCCAGCCACTCCCCGGCCAATGTCTAGAAGGAAAGATCTCATGGGCAAGATTGTTAACAAGATGATGTCAGGTGGCCAGGCGGCGGTAAGGGCACTGCAGGTTGAAAAAACCGAATATGTGTTTGGCTTGATTGGATCTGCCACAATGGAAATGTTTGATGCGCTGTATGATGCTGATGACATCAATTTCATCGGCATCCATGATGAACGCACCGGAACACACATGGCCGATGGATATGCGCGCGCGTCAGGGCGTGCTGGCGTTGTTCTCGCTGGCCAGAATGGCCCGGGGGCGACCAATCTTGTCACCGGCCTTGCCCAGGCGAAGGCGGCGTTCTCGCCGGTGGTCTCGATTGCCGGGGCGCTGTCGAGCGAGCATCAATATCGTGACGCCTTTCAGGAAGTTGACCAACAGGCGTTGTTCACACCCGTCACTAAGAAAACCTGGACTGCGCCACGTGCAGACCGCGTCCCCGAACTTTTCCGTGAGGCCTTCCGGCTTGCGTTGACGCCGCGCATGGGCCCGGTACAGCTGAATTTGCCGCGCGACGTGTTGGCGGCGCAAATCGATTCTCCGGAGTTTCAGGAACCACATCAATACCGAATGGCATCACGGCCTGCGGGTGCCACCTCGGAGATTGCCGCTGCGGCAGCATTGCTGGGCGGGGCGGCTCGACCGGTGATTGTTGTTGGCGGTGGCATAAAAAATACAGGTGGAGAGGATGCTGCGCTGGGGCTTGCCACGGCGATCAATGCACCACTTGTTGCGGCCCCCGGTCATGGTGATGCGATTTCTTTTGGTCACCCCCTGAATGCGGGTCAGATGGGCCCGAGAGGCAATGCAGTGGCGTCACGACTGGTCCGCGAGGCCGATGTCATTCTGGCCTTGGGAACGCGGCTTGGTTTCAACTCCACCTTCTATTCCTATGACAACATCAATCGTGATGCCAAAATCATCCAGATAGAGTTGGAGCCAACTGCCATTGGTCGCTATTTCCCGATTGAAATTGGGATTTGGGCAGACGCCCCTACGGCGGCCCTGCAACTGGCCGATGCCATTTCCGTTCAGCAGGCGCGTTCTGCCGTCGACGCCTGGACCGCACAGTTTCAGGATGACCGCGCCGCCTATCGTGCCCAGCGTGACGCCGATGCGGTGCTTGATACAGCGCTGATTCAACCCTCCGGCCTTTTCAAGACGTTGCGTGATGTATTGCCTGCCGAGGCAGCTTTTACCATGGATGCGGGGACATTATGTCTACAGGCGACCGACGCAATGAATTACTGGCATCCAAAATCTCTGTTCACGCCTCTGGATTTCGGTCTTGTCGGTTTTTCTTTCTCGTGTGGCCTCGGTGTGAAACTGGCAAATCCTGAACGGCCAGTTATCTCGATGATGGGTGATGGTGGTTTCGGCATGACCATTTCTGAACTCAGTACAGCGGTGGATTATGGCATCAACACCGTGACCATCGTGATGAACAATCAATGTTGGGGGGCGGAGAAAGCCTATCAGAGAGATTTTTTCAATGGGCGCTATATCGGGGCGGATGTCTCAAGCCCGTCCTTTGACAAGGCGGCCGAGCTTTATGGTGCGGCAGGTTTCAAGGTTGACCATCTTGACCAGATTGGTGACGCTGTCGGCGCGGCTCTCGCTGCCAACAGGCCAGCGGTCATCGACGTATCTGTTGATCCTGCCGCTCTCTACAGTTTCCGCCGGGATAGTTTCAAACACCGGGGAGGGTAAGGTTACAATGATTTCATCAGTGCCTTTACGCCAGACGAGAGTGGCACTGCCTTGGTCTTGTTGAATTCCTCGTGGTTTTTTTCCACCACATCCAGATCATAAAGGTAGTTCACCATTAACCCGCCTGCCTGTGCCACCGCTTTTGGTGACCGGTCGCCGCCATAATTCAACTGTTCCAGAAAGGCACCATTGCCAAGATGGAATCGGGCCACGGGATCGTTTGGTAAGCCGTCAGGCCGGCCGGACACTGTCAGATATTCAAGCGCGGCGCGGGTGAAATCTGCCTGCAACCTCTCAGCATTCTCAGACCAGAAACTGTCATCCACGCCGCTAAATTCAGTGGCCAGATCAGGGTGGGCCGCGCTCATCCATTTCATCAGGCCCGGCACCGGCGACAAGGTGACAAAGCGCGACAGTTTCGGCAATTCCTGACGCAAGTGACCGGCAACGCGCTTGATCAGAAAATTGCCGAAGGAAATGCCTGCCAAACCGCTTTGACAATTCGAAATGGAATAGAAGACTGCAGTCGTTGCCGCACTGGCGGCGTCTGCATCACGGTTCAGCGCCAGAACATTGTCGATCCGCTGGGGAATCTCAGTCGTCAGCGCCACTTCCACAAAAATCAGAGGCTCATTGGGCATGGCTGGATGAAAAAAAGCGAAACAGCGACGGTCCTCAGGCGCGAGACGCGCTCGCAAATTCTCCCATGAGGTGATTTCATGAACTGCCTCATAGGCGATGATTTTTTCGAGGATGTTTGCCGAGGTCGACCAGTCGATTGGCTCTAGGACAAGAAAACCGGGGTTGAACCAGTTGCGTAGAAGCCGGACAAGGCCCGAGTCAATGCGTTGGAAATCAGGGTGATTGCGCATCAGGTCACGCAAGCGTTCTCGAAAATGGACCAGACGGACGGTTCCGTTGGTGGTCGCATTCAGCCGCCGGAAAAGTTCCATCCATCCGGGCTCGGCGGCATTTGCGATGATCTCAAGGCCGCCATGCGTGGGGGCAGTGGCGTAGGTTTTTGCTGCTTTGGCCAGAGCCTGCGCATTGATGTCATGGGTGTCGAGAAGATGTGTAAGCACCGCCGCCAGCTGCTCATCATCCAGCGCTTCAATAACATTCAGCAGGTTTTCCGCATAAACAAGCGAGGATACCTCACCGGTGGCAGACAACACGGCTTTGACGGCCTGTTGTGGCTCTGAGCTTAGATCGGAAACATGCTTGCGGCCAAAGGCAGATAAGCCCATTGTGCCGCGCATGAGATTGGACAACATATCCTGTAAAAGCCGCATATTCTGATCCCCCACCAAAATAAGTCACATGTCTTACATCCAAATATTGTGCATTTGAACGGGCTTTTCCATGCCTGGCTGATTATTTTTACACG
>ERZ802830.67-NODE-67-length-87796-cov-10.7772_pt1 | contig 87796 bp, 86 predicted proteins | sample MGYA00345654_ERZ802830 | MGnify/ENA primary metagenome ERZ802830 (study PRJEB30503, sample SAMEA104212375) | marine metagenome | biome: Westerlies Biome; feature: [SRF] surface water layer (ENVO:00010504) within the epipelagic zone...; material: water (ENVO:00002006)...
CGGCGACCTCCAGTGCCACAAACTGGCGCTCTAACCAACTGAGCTACACCCGCCACCGAGCGATATGGATATCAATCTGTTCCGCGTCCTGTGAAAGACGCAAGATACCCGAATTCACGGCGGGAACATAGTCGAAGCCGATTTGCCTTGCAAGCGCGTTTTCCACGATGGTCGATTTAAACGGCGATTGCCAATTTACCGCCTCGCCTACACAGAAAATCTTGCTGATATGACCAGCAAGCCGCCCTAAAAAAGCGCCAGAACGGCGTCCAGATCATCCGGGCTGTCTAAATTGACGATTGTCTTATCGCTGAGTGTACGCTTAACCAGACCAGACAGTACTTTGCCGGTGCCAATCTCGACAAAAACACTTACACCTGCCGCATCAAGCGCCATCAGCGACTCGCGCCACCGCACCCGCCCAGTGATTTGGGTGATCAAATTGGCCTTCAGCGCGTCAGCTTTCTGCTCGCCTGCTGCCGTGACATTACAGATCACTGGCTGAGCGGCGTCAGCGAAGGAGACATCTGATAATGCAGCAGCCATCACCTTAGCAGCTGGTGCCATAAGGTCACAATGGAACGGAGCGCTAACTGGCAATTTGATGACTCTGCGCACCCCCTTGCCACGGGCACTTTCCATGGCCCTGTCGACCGCGACCGCACTGCCGCTGATGACGATCTGTCCGGGCGCATTGTCATTGGCGAGTTGGACCACACCAACATCGCCTGCCTCAGTCACAATCTCGGTGATCAGGGCTTCGTCTGCACCCAGAATTGCCGCCATTGCCCCCTCACCCACAGCAACGGCATTCTGCATGGCGTCACCGCGCAGCCTGAGCAACCGGGCGCCATCGGCGATTGATATGCTGCCAGCTGCCGCAAGCGCCGCATATTCGCCCAGCGAATGGCCAGCGGTGAAATCAGCCAGCGTAGCAACCGGCCGTCCGGTCTTAGCTGTCAGCACAGCAAGCGCTGCCATCGAGGTTGCGAACAGCGCCGGCTGCGCGTTCCGGGTCAGACGGATGGCATCATCCGGACCATCGCGCATGATGGCAAAAAGATCTTCGCCAAGCGCCTCATTAACCTCATCAAAAACGTGCCGCGCCTCACCGTGGGCTGCGGCCATCACGCTGCCCATACCAACGGCCTGCGATCCCTGGCCGGGGAATTGAAAGACAACCTTTTTGCTCACGCCGTAATCTCCATCTGCTCTGTGGCCAGCAGTTGGCGCAGATTTGCCGCGCACACAAATAGGCCTCGATGTCATAAGTTTTGTGTCATTTATGTGTCAGTTGTCAGTGCTATTCCATATCTGGCTGCCAAGATCAAGCGATGAGGACATCCACTGTACGGCAGGGGGATGCGGCTTTTGTCCCAGCAAATGCTTGCATGGCCGTGTCGTTCGTGTATGGTTCGCGCAGCGTTGGAAGGGATCTGACCGCTTTTTCCGTCCCCCGCTGTTGAAATCATTGTAGTAATCCTTGCCGGGAAACCGGTTGGTCGGATGCCGATAGGGCCCCGACAATGAGCCAGAAGGAGAAGTTCATGCGCTTGTATGAAAGCGTGTTTATTGCACGTCAGGATATTTCTGCCACCCAGGTTGAGACTATGGCAGACGAGTTTGCCGGGATCATCACATCCACCGGCGGATCAATTCAAAAACGCGAGTATTGGGGACTGCGGTCTCTTGCCTACCGGATCAAAAAGAACCGGAAGGGGCATTATATCATGTTCAACATGGAAACAGACTCTGAAACGCTGAAAGAATATGAGCGGGTCATGGGACTGAACGAAGATGTGCTGCGTTTCCTGAACATCCGTATTGAGGAAGTTGAGGAAGGCCCATCAATCATCATGCAGAACAAGAATGAGCGCCCGTCACGCGGTCCACGCGAAGGTGGCCGTGATGATGATCGCGCAGACGCCAGCAAGGAAGCCACCGCACCAAAGAGTGACGATGGCGCCACCGAAAGCAGTGAGGGGTAAGTCATGACACAACTCGAAATCAAACGCGAAGCTGTCCGCAAACCATTCAGCCGCCGCCGCAAATCCTGTCCGTTCTCCGGCCCGAATGCGCCGACGATCGACTATAAGGACACAAAGCTGCTGTCACGCTACACATCCGAGCGTGGTAAGATCGTGCCATCGCGTATTTCTGCGGTATCGGCGAAAAAGCAGCGTGAACTGGCAACTGCCATCAAGCGGTCACGCTTTCTGGCACTGATGCCTTACGTCACATCGTAAGCAGCAGCCAGAAACAAGGAGACAGAAAATGCAGATCATTTTGCTTGAACGTGTCGAAAAGCTGGGCCAGATGGGCGACCTCGTCAATGTAAAGCCGGGTTATGCACGCAATTATCTTTTGCCTCAGGGCAAAGCGCTTCGGGCCAACAAAGCCAATCTGGAGCGGTTTGATTCAGAAAAGGCTCAGCGCGAGGCAGACAATCTCAGCCGTCGTGGTGAGGCCGAAGCCGAAGCCGGCAAGATGTCAGGCCTTGCTGTCAGCATGGTACGGGCCGCATCGGAAATGGGTCAGCTGTTCGGGTCTGTCACGTCGCGTGACATTTCCGAGGGCGTCACCGAGGCAGGTTTCACCATCCAGCGTGGTCAGGTGATCATGGACAAGTCGATCAAGACGCTTGGCCTCCACGACATCCGTGTCAGCCTACACCCGGAAGTGTCGGTTACCGTTGTTGTCAATGTGGCACGCTCACTTGATGAGGCTGAAACACAGCTGAAAACCGGCGTTGCCGTTACTGGCGGTGTTCAGGACATCGATGATGAGCCCGATGCCATCGCCGAAGCCGTTGCCGTGGTTGAGGAAGTTGAAGCCGCAGAAGCTGTGGCAGTGTCTGAAGATGACGCAGCCGACTCCACAGATGCGGATGATGCTGGTGACGCCGGTGATGCGCCAACCGCAGATGATGCAGGCGAAGAGACCGCCTGAGCGTCATCTAGCAGCAATCCTACACCAATCGATTAAACGACAGCCGGGTCAACATCCGGCTGTTTTTTTGCAAAAATCAACTTATCCCCATTATCATCGACCTTAACATGGGGTGGATTTCCATTTCATTGCTACGGTGCTGGCATGGCTGAGGAACAAAGCAACATCGAGACCTTCCCGAGCGCTGGCGGCGGACAGCAAAGCCGCCGTGTGCCGCATAATTTGCCAGCCGAGCAGAATTTGCTTGGCGCGATCCTGCTGGATAACAGCACTATTGAGCGCATTGATGACCGGCTGCGGGCGGAACATTTCTATGATCCGCTGCATGGCCGGATCTTCAGCATCATGTCACGCCTCATTGAGCGCGGGCAGTTGGCCAATCCGGTAACGCTGAAATCCTTTTTCTCGGCTGAGGATGATTTTACCGACACCAATGCCGAAGAATATCTGGGTGAGCTTGCCGATGGTGTGATCAGCATCGCACAGGCGCCTGATTACGCCACCACAATCCATGAGGCGCATATCCGCCGGGAGTTGATCTCTGTCGGCGATACCGTCATTCACGATGCCAGCCATCCCGATGTTGACGTACCGGCCAGCACGCAGATCGAGGCAGCCGAGGCGGCCCTGTTCAGGCTTGCCGAGACCGATCAGTCAGGATCGGGCCTGCGTGGTTTTGACAGCATCATGGCCGCCTCGATAAACCAAGCTGACATTGCCCGCAAAAGTGATGGCCATTTGTCCGGAACCAGCACCGGTCTTACCGATCTGAATAATCTGCTTGGCGGCCTGCACCGCTCGGATCTCATCATCCTTGCCGGCCGGCCGGCTATGGGCAAGACGGCGCTGGCGACCAACATGGCCTTTCATACCGCTACCACGACCCGCACTGGTGAGATGGCTGCACCCGTTGCCTTTTTCTCGCTGGAAATGGCGGCAGAACAGCTTGGAACACGTATCCTGAGTGAGCGCGCACAGATTGATTCGGAACAAATCAGACGCGGCAAGCTGGATGGTGAGGAGTTTGACCGGCTGATCACCGCAAGCAATGGCATTTCGGCAGCGCCTTTTTTCATTGATGACACGCCCTCGCTGTCTGTCTCGCAGCTTGCCAGCCGCGCCCGACGGATGAAGCGGACAACCGGCCTTGGCCTGATTGTGGTAGATTATCTGCAACTGCTGACCCCGCAGCTTGGTGTGCGAGCAGAAAACCGGGTTCAGGAAATCTCCAACATCAGCCGTACATTGAAAGCCATCGCGAAGGAATTGGACGTGCCGGTCCTGGCACTCTCGCAGCTTTCCCGTGCGGTTGAACAGCGTGAGGACAAGCGGCCAAATCTGGCTGATTTACGTGAATCAGGATCGATTGAGCAGGATGCCGATGTCGTGATGTTTGTCTATCGCGAGGAGTATTATCTGAGCAAGCGCGAACCAGAGCAGGATCTGCGCGACACCATGGAAGATTACAATTCGAAACATGAGGCCTGGATCCAGAAAATGCAGACCGCTGAGAACAAGGCCGAGGTTATTGTCGGCAAACAGCGGCACGGGCCAACAGGATCGGTGAATGTGCATTTTGAAAAGCGGTTCACCCATTTCAGTGATCTGAAGGAAAGCACGCATCTGCCAGAGGGGTTCTAAAATCGCGGCGGCTGTTTCAGGGGCTATCAGGATAGGGTGAATGGTTTTGCAGCATATGTTCGAGTCGGCTGACAGTCTGATTACCATCGATCTTGACGCCATTGCAGCCAATTGGCGCTTTCTGGATGGTCTTTCTGCCCCCGCGACAATGACCGCAGGCGTTGTCAAGGCTGATGCCTACGGCCTTGGTGCCAACGTCGTTGCGCCCCGCCTTGCCGCTGCGGGATGCCAGCTGTTCTTTGTGATGTCACTCGATGAGGGTGTAGAGCTGCGCCAGAACCTACGCCTCGCTGGATTTGACGGCCTACCCATTTTCTGTCTCTCCGGCTGCCATGCAGGACAGGAGGACGCTTATCTTGCCCATGGGCTGTCACCAGTGATCAATGACCTCGGCCAGGTTGCCCGGCTCGGCATGCTGGCCAAGCGCCATGATGTCGCTATTCCAGCCGCTCTGCATATCGACACCGGCATGACACGACTCGGCCTCACGCCGGATGAGACGGATTGGCTGATCGAACATCTGCAGGATGGGGCGAACGCGCTTGAGGGGATTGAGCTGGTCTATCTGATGAGCCATTTGAGCAGCGCCGAGACAAAAAATGCAACCAGCAATGGCCAGCAATTGGCTGCTTTTGACGCCTTGCGGCCCTTTTTTCCAAAAGCGAGGGCCAGCCTTGCCAACAGCGGCGGGGTGTTGCTTGGCCCATCCTTTCATTTCGACATGACCCGACCCGGCATTGCGCTCTATGGCGCGCACCCGGCTGGTACCGGCGTCACTGGTGTCACGGGAGAGCAGACTGCAGCGCTGCAACCCGTGGTGAGATGGGATGCCCGCATCCTGCAACTGCGTCATGCCAGCAGCGGTGAGGCTGTAGGTTATGGGGGCACCCATATCCTGACGCGCGACTCGTTGATTGCCACAATTGGCGTTGGGTATGCCGATGGTTATCCACGTTGCCTTGGCGGCATTGCCTCGGCACTGATCGACGGCCACAATGCCCCGATTATCGGCCGCATCTCAATGGACAGTATGGCCTTGGATGTCACCGACATTCCCGAGGCCACCATCCGCGCAGCCACCGCTGCCAGACTGCTTGGCCCAGATTATGACAGCAGCATGATGGCCCGTGATGCCGGAACTATCAGCTATGAAATTCTGACCGGTCTTGGCCGGCGGCCTGCCCGGCACTATCTTGACGACATCTGAGGCTTGACGACATCTGAGGCTTGACGACATCTGAGGCTTGACGACATCTGAAGCCCCCCACGCACTTGTCTGGTCCATTTGGCTGGTCCACTTGTCTGGCGTAATTGACTATAGCCAAAACTGGCAAATGGCGGCATAACTATAACGGACGTGGGGCCGGGCAACGCCGCTTGTTGGCAAAATGCGCCGGTGGATCTGGTACCGTCAATCAAGGGGATATAATGATCGGCTTTCTGCAGAACATTGGACGGGCGGCTCTTGGCTTTCTGGCAGCGTTCGGGCGGATCACATTGTTCACGGCAAATGCCGTGAGATGGACATGCCTGCCTCCCTATTATATGCGACAATTTTTTCGGCAGGTTCTTGATATCGGCTATTTCTCACTGCCGGTTGTTGGCCTGACAACGCTGTTTTCTGGCATGGTGCTGGCACTCCAATCCTACACAGGTTTTGCCCGTTTTTCCGCCGAGGACACTGTGGCGACGGTGGTTGTGCTGTCTGTAACACGTGAATTGGGCCCGGTCCTTGCTGGCCTGATGGTTGCTGGCAGGATTGGTGCCTCGATGGCAGCAGAGATTGGCACCATGCGGGTAACAGACCAGATTGACGCGCTGGACACGCTATCGACGCGGCCGATGCAATATCTGGTTGCGCCGCGAATCCTGGCAGGAACAATTTGCCTTCCTTTTCTGGTGCTAATCGGCGATTTGATCGGGGTGTTTGGGGGTTATATCGTCGGTGTCTACCGCCTTGGCTTCAATCCCTCGATCTATCTATCACGGACCCTTGAATATCTTGAATTTTCCGATGTTACTTTGGGGCTGATCAAGGCCGCGGTGTTCGGCTTTCTGATCGCGCTGATGGGCTGTTACCACGGCTATAACTCTGGGCGGGGAGCCGAAGGGGTCGGCAGGGCCACCACCAATGCCGTTGTGTCATCATCGATCCTGATCCTGATCTCCAACTATCTCGTAACAGCGCTTTTCTTCGGCTAGCGGCTTGGGCATTCTTTGATCATGGCAAAAAAGACAGATACAGGCAGCACGGATAAGGGCAGCAAGACAGCAGTGCCAAAGATCGAAATGCGAGACGTCGTGAAATCCTTTGGCAGCAAGCGTGTGCTCAAGGGCATCGATCTTGCCGTCAATGCCGAAGAGTCTTTGGCTCTGATCGGCACATCGGGCTGCGGTAAGTCAATCACGCTGAAATGTCTACTCGGACTGATCACCGCCGATGGTGGTTCGATCAAGGTTGATGGCACGGAAATTCTGGGAACCGACCGCAGAACGTTGGAGGGGATGCGTCGTCGTTTTGGCATGACTTTTCAATTTGGCGCTCTTTTTGATTCGCTGCCAATCTGGGAGAATGTTACGTTCCGTCTACGCCAGCAGCAGAAAATGAACCGTGCCGACGCCCGTGATCTTGCCGTTGACACGATTACCCAGCTTGGGCTGTCACCGCAAGTCATTGACCAATATCCAGCTGAGTTGTCGGGTGGCATGCAAAAACGGGTCGCACTGGCACGGGCCATTGCCGACAAGCCGGAAATTCTGCTCTTTGATGAGCCAACATCAGGCCTCGATCCGATCACTGGTGGGGTCATTGACCGTTTGATCATCGATGCTGTCAAACGTTTGGGCGCAACAGCCATGACGATCAGCCACGACATGGCCTCGGTCCGCCGGATCGCCGACAAGGTGGCAATGATCCATAATGGCGTGATCATCTGGTGTGGATCAGTGGAAAAAATGGATGATACGGGTGTCCCCGTAGTTGACCAATTCGTGCATGGCCGCGCCGAGGGTCCGCTGACCACGGCCGCCAAGGAAGAGGCACGGCGAGGATAATGGCAAAGACCAGTGTTAGTTTTGTCTGTCAGGAATGTGGTGGCACGCACCGCAAGTGGTCCGGCCGGTGCGATCATTGTGGGGCCTGGAACACCATAGCCGAGGAACGCGAAGAGGCTGTCGCTGGGCCGGGCAAACGTGCCGCCGGACGACGCATTGACATGCAGCCACTGGCTATGGATGCCAACACCAAACCCCTCCAGCGGATGATCACTGGAATTGCCGAATTTGATCGGGTTTCCGGCGGCGGCCTTGTCCCCGGTTCGGCGAGCCTGATCGGCGGCGACCCTGGAATTGGCAAATCGACCCTGCTGTTGCAGCTGGTGTGTCAGTTGGCAAAGACTGGTGTGCGCACGGCCTATATCTCCGGCGAGGAATCCGCCGATCAGGTGCGAATGCGGGCCCGACGCCTCGGTCTTGGTGACGCCAATGTTGAACTGGCGACAGCCACCAATGCCAGCGATATTGCCGCCTCAATGGGCGGTGCCGATGGACCGGCGGTCATTGTGATTGATTCGATTCAGACGATGTTTCTGCCGACATTGGACTCGGCACCCGGAACCGTCTCACAGGTACGCGGTAGCGCCCAAGAGCTGATCAGAACGGCGAAACAGCATAATGCAGCGCTGCTGATCGTAGGGCATGTGACCAAGGATGGAGCCATTGCCGGCCCGCGTGTTCTTGAGCATATGGTTGATACCGTGCTGTATTTTGAAGGTGACAGATCGCATCATTTCCGCATTCTGCGGGGCGTGAAGAACCGCTTTGGCGCAACGGACGAGATTGGTGTCTTTGAGATGGTTGAGGCCGGTCTTGCCGAGGTGCCAAACCCGTCGGAGCTGTTTCTGGCTGACCGCCGTGATGATGTTACTGGCGCTGTGGTCTTTGCCGGAATTGAGGGAAGTCGCCCTCTCCTTGTTGAAATTGAAGCTTTGGTTGCCCCCTCCTCGCTGGCCTCGCCACGGCGCAATGTTGTCGGCTGGGACAGCAGCAGACTGGCAATGCTAACCGCCGTTCTGGAGGCGCGCTGCGGGGTTCCGCTCTCCGGGCGTGATATTTTTCTCAATGTTGCCGGCGGTTTGAAAATTTCAGAAACAGCTGCCGATCTTGCCGTCGCTGGCGCGCTGATCTCTTCGGTGACCGGCCGCGCCGCGCCAGCCCGGACCGTATTCTTTGGCGAGGTGGCGCTCTCAGCCGAATTGCGGCAGGTGGCACAGGCCGAGGCCAGGCTCAAGGAAGCGGCGAAATTGGGCTTTGACAACGCGGTCTTGCCACGCCCGCGAAAGAAATTGCTTGCGCCAGAGGGAATTTCGCTGTCACAACCGGCGACACTCGCGGAATTGATTGATATGATGGGTGGTACGTCATGACCGGTATCACAAGCAAGAGCCTGCCCCGATGAGCATCGATATCAGCGCGCTGAACATTCTTGACTATGCCATCATCATCATCCTGATGGTCTCGGCGATATTATCGACATTGCGCGGCATGACGCGTGAGGCGCTGGGCCTTGTTGGCTGGCCCATAGCTATTTTCGCCGCAAAATACTCCGCGCCAGTGATTGAGCCGATGATCGTCAGCGTGATCAAGGTGGGCGGCATTGGTCAGGCGCTGTCGTGGGCGCTGCCATTTGCGGTTGTTGTTGTTGTGTGGTTTGTCATCGCCAGCGTTCTGGCACCGGGGTTGAAACGCGCCGGACTTGGCGCGCTTGATCGGTGGCTTGGCGTAATCTTTGGTTTGATCCGTGGCTATGTTATCGTGCTGCTGACTTATGCAGTTGCCGTTGTCATCATGGAGGGTGAGGACAATTTACCAAAACAGGTTGGCAAGGCCGCCTTCAATCCCTTCGTGCGGGCCAGCGTGATCAGCCTGTCCGCGATGGCACCCGATGACATACGCAGCCGCATTCTGGACAATGTACCATCAGCGCCCGATCTGAAACTTGATGATACGGCAGGCGACATGACCGTGTCGGCGAGTGATGGCGTCAGCGAACCCGTTTCTGATACGGCAAATGACGCAGCCAACACGATGACAGACGAGACAACGACCAATTTTAACCTTTTAGAGGATGAGGCCAAGAGCCAATGACACACCCTTTCGCCGCGCCGAACGATGATGACGATGACAAACTGAAGGAAGAATGCGCCATTTTCGGGATATATGGGTCTGAAGAGGCGAATGTGCTCACCGCCCTTGGATTGCATGCCCTGCAGCATCGGGGTCAGGAAGCCTGTGGCATTGTCACCTTCGATGGCCAGCATTTTCATGCACACCGGGGCCTTGGCCATGTGGGAGAGAATTTCAACGCCAATTCCGAACATATGGACGCACTTGCTGGTCATGTCGGCATCGGTCACAACCGTTATTCAACAAGTGGCAAGACCAATCCATTTCTTGAGATACAGCCCTTTTCTTCCAGACTTGCCTTTGGTGGTTTCGCGCTGGCACATAATGGCAATTTGACAAACGCCGCCCGGCTGCGTTCATCGCTTGTTGATACTGGCAGTCTGTTCCAGTCATCATCCGATACTGAAATCATTGTGCACCTTGTCGCACGCTCACATCAAGAAAGCGTCACTGACAGGCTGGTTGACGCGCTGCGGCAAATTGAAGGCGCATATTCACTGGTCTGTGTCGCTGACGACATACTGATTGGCGTGCGTGATCCTCTTGGCATTCGACCTCTGGTTCTGGGTGAGCGTGAGGGCAATTTCGTGCTGGCGTCTGAGACCTGCGCTCTGGATATTGTGGGGGCGACTTTTGTTCGTGATATTGAGCCCGGTGAACTGGTTGTTGTTGACCGCGATGGGCTGCGCTCACTGCATCCATTTCAATCAAAGTCATCGCGCTTCTGTGTCTTTGAATATATCTATTTTGCACGCCCTGACTCGGTTTTGGAAGGCCGCGGTGTCTATCATGTCCGTAAGGCGATTGGGGCCGAGTTGGCCAAAGAGTCCAGTGTCGAGGCCGACATCGTCATCCCGGTTCCAGACTCTGGTGTTCCGGCCGCCCTTGGTTTTGCAGAGGCGTCAGGTGTGCCGTTTGAGCTTGGCATCATCCGAAACCATTACATCGGCCGGACTTTTATCCAGCCAACGCAAAAGGGTCGCACTGACTCCGTTAAGCTCAAGCATAATGCCAACCCCGAAGCCGTTCGCGGCAAGCGGGTGGTGTTGGTTGATGACTCAATCGTCCGCGGCACGACCTCACGCAAGATTGTCGATATGATGCGGTCTGCCGGTGCTGCCGAAGTGCATATGCGTATTGCCAGCCCGCCAACCAAAAGCCCCTGCTTCTATGGTGTCGATACACCTGATCAGGATCAATTGATTGCAGCGAAGATGACAGTCGAGCAGGTCGCCAAGGATATCGGTGCCGATAGCCTTGCCTTCATCAGTCTTGATGGATTGTATAGAGCACTTGGTGAGGAAAAGCGCAAGACAGCATCACCGCAATTCTGCGATGCCTGTTTTACCGGCGATTATCCGATCGGTCTGGCATCGGGGTTGAGTGACAAGCGCGTCTCGCACGGCAGCAGCGCCTAGGAGTGAATTTGATGACAGATTTATCTCACGGTCTGGCTGACAAGCTGGTTCTGGTCACTGGCGCAAGCCGTGGCATTGGCCGGGCCGTTGCCGTTTCTGCCGCCGTGGCCGGTGCCGAACTGGTGATAACCGGAAGAACAATCGGCGCGCTTGAGGAAGTCGATGACGAGATCAAGGCCGCCGGTGGAAAAGCGACGATTGTCGAACTGGACATGAAGGACACTGCGGCGATTCCACGTCTGGCCGCCGCAATCGAGGGGCGCTGGGGGCGTCTGGACGGTCTGGTTGCCAATGCCGGAATGCTGCCCGCACTGACCCCGGTTGCACATCTGCAGGAAAAAGACTGGAACGAATCTATTGCAGTGAATTTGAGTGGCCAATGGCATCTGATCAAGGCGATGGACCCCTTGTTGCGGGCAGCACCCGCCGGCCGCGCTATTTTGGTTTCGTCAGGTGCAGCGGTTGGCAGTAGACCTTTTTGGGGACCGTACGCCGCAGCAAAAGCCGGACTGGAAGCGCTTGGCAGATCATGGGCAGGAGAGAGCGAACAAACCAATCTGCGGATCAACATCCTTAATCCCGGCGGCACCGCGACAACGATGCGGGCCTTGGCTTATCCCGGCGAGAACCAGGCCACCCTGCCCCAACCCAAAGATATCACCCCTGCCTTCCTGCAATTGTTAAGCCCCGATTGCAAGCATCACGGCGCTCTGCTCGCTGCGCGTGAAATGCTTGGACTGACTGCCTAAAGCCGACTTGCGCGGTCGCAAAAGCGATAAGGATCGAGCAGTTGCCGCGTCGGTCGGTCAAGCGACACCGCGCGCCCAAGCATGAATGCGGCCAATTGATCACCAAGAAGCGGCGCAAAGGTAAAACCGCGCGCGCCCAGAGCCCCAAGCACAAAGATGCGTTCTGCCAGCCTGCCAGATATGGGGTTGCGGTCGGGTGTACTCACCCGGCGGCTGGTCCGCCCCGACAGGCTGTCTGGTCCGATAGCGGCAAAAAGGTCACGCAGCCCGGACGGCAACAGGTCAAGATTATGGCGATGCCCCGCGGAGGTGACCTCCATGGCTGCATGCCGGTCAAAGGTCGCGCCAAGCTCGTGCAGGCCGTCGATGGCCGGGGTCAGATAGCCACCATAGCTCAGACCTATACCAAGCCCGGCAGATTCTGCGGTTGCCGGAAGATGGCTGACCTGCCCCGCAGTCACATCAAGTGGCACACCTTGGCAGTCGAATTTCATAAGTAATTCAGGTATTTCAGCGCCATTGGCGAGAACGATGGCGTCAAACCTTTCCTGTCGACCATTTTCTGCGGTGATGGTTATTCCGTGATCATTATGCGTACAGGACGCAACACCAAAATCCGTAGTGACTGAAGAGCGCTCAGCCAACCAGGCAATCAGCTTTGCTGGTTTGATGACACGCCCGTAATCATGGAGCATCGCTGGCAAGTGGATTGCAACACCACTCTGCACCGAGGCAGAGTCCGCCGATAGATCTTGAGCGAGCTCATCCGGCCATGACTGGCGACGGAATTTGGCGTGCCGTTCGGCCTCACGCGCTGGCCAATCAAGGGCAAGCACCGGCGCTGCAACACTTGCGCCTGCTTTGTCTGACAGAGCGGCGGCAAACGCAAGGCAGGTCGCCGAAAGCCGACTTGCGGGATTGTGATCGACGGCCAGTCTCGGGCTCTGTAGCGCAAGTCTGTTTCCCGACGCGGCATTCGCAAGGTCCGGTCCAGCTTCCATAATCATCACCTCGGCGCCGCGCCGGACAAGCCCTGCCGCCACCGATGCACCGGCGATGCCGCCACCGATGACGCCAATGCGCGCCAATGACGTCCGGGCATCACTTGCGCCACCTGTCCCCGAAACCTTGTGCCCAACGATCATGTCCCTCTTGCGAGCAAAACCGCGCCGCTTTTCGATGGTGAAGCCAGCCTCAGTCAAGCCATGACGCACGGCGGCCGCAGCTGTGAAGCTGGCGACGCTGCCGCCGGCTTTGGTCAGCCTGCCGATCTGCTGCAGAATCCCCGGTGACCAGAAATCAGGGTTTTTTGCAGGGGAAAACCCGTCAAGAAACCAGCAATCAGCCCTGAAATCGCATGCTGGCAAAACCGTATCTGCCGCCCCATAGAGGAGATGAAGGCTGAGACGCCCGCCAAGCAATGCAACAACATGCTGGCCCGGCCAGCGAGGGGGCATCGCTGCCCTCAGAGCCGCAGCATAATCCGCCATTTCGGGGAATTGATCATGGACAAACGCCATCTGGTCTGTATCCAGCGGGTGCGCCTCAACCGAGAGAAAATCGACATGCAGATCTGGAAAGCGGGCCATCTCTGCCATCAATGCCAGCAAATTAAGACCTGATCCAAACCCGGTCTCGGCGACACACAAATAGCTGGTCTGGCCCATCCGGGCGGGAAGGTCATTCCCCGCGAGAAATACATGCCGGGTTTCAGCCACCCCATCTTCACGCGAAAAATACACATCATCATAGCCATCGGCCCGCATCACGCCGTCTCGCACCGATATCTCAGGCGGTATCAGACGATAATCCGAGCCGTCATGCGTGTTTGGCTTCCTAGGCATTTCAATAACTCTATCCAGCAGTCAAACAACGACAGGAAGGTCTCAAACAACATTTATCAGAAAGGTGTTGCTTGATGTATTCCCATTAACAGTTTGTTAGTTTTTTCACGGTAATATTGTGTGAAATCGTTCACTTATTGAGCTTGATACCTCATGTTTGACCAATTGGCACTAACCGTTTTCTCCCAGTTCATTATCTGTGGTGAACTGAAATTGAGTATTGGCGACGGCACCCCTGCTGTTATACGCGGCACGGTGCCCGGACCGGCTGCATCTATCCATCTTGCTGACAGCCGAACTCTATGGCGCATTGTGATCAAGCCAGATCTGGCAATCGGCGAGGCCTATATGCAGGGCAAATTACGCATTGATGATGACGATCTGGAAGCATTCATACATCTGCTCATGGCCAATTCCAAACATTGGGAATCCCATTGGGCCGGTCGGTTAAGCCTCTTTTTCAGTGACAGGTTTGCACCATTGGCTCATCTCAACCTGCTGCGCGCGTCAAAACGTAATGTTGCGCATCATTATGATCTGACGGATGCGCTGTTTGCCAGTTTCCTGGATCCACACCGCCAATATTCATGTGGCTATTTTGCGGAAACCGATACATCACTCGATGAGGCACAGGTTATCAAGGTGGCGAGGCTCGCTGCAAAGCTAAACTTGCAGCCAGGTGATAGAGTGCTAGACATCGGCTGCGGCTGGGGCGGTCTGGCCGCCGCAATGATAAAATGCCAACCAGATGTGCATGTCAGCGGCATCACCCTGTCGGAACAGCAATTGGCCTATGCCAATGAGCATCTAAAGACAACAGCATCCAGTGACAACTTCTTCCTCGCTCTGCGGGATTATCGCCAGCAGACCGGGCATTTCGATAAAATCGTGTCGGTTGGCATGCTCGAACATGTGGGACCGCGTAATTTTAGAACCTATTTCAGAAAGGTCAGAGATCTGTTGGATGCCAATGGCATCGCTGTCATCCACAGCATCGGCGTGCATGGCCGGGCAAGACCGGTCAATCGCTGGCTCCAGAAATATATCTTCCCGGGGGGCTTTTTGCCGTCACTCGACCAGATGGTCGCAGCAACGGAAATGCAGGGGCTGAAAATACTCGATCTGGAGATCATGAGGGGACATTATGCTGAAACACTCAAACAATGGCGGTTGAATTTTTACAGCAATATCGATGATGTGCGCAAACATTACGATGACACCTTCATCCGAATGTGGAGTTTCTATCTGCTTGGATGCGAATATTTTTTCCGCCAGCAGCATGGTATGGTGTTGCAACTTCAGTTGGCGCATAATCAGATGGCGGCTCCAGCAAACCGCCGTTACATTGGTGAACTCCAAGATAAATTCAGGGATATATTGTGCACGGACAACCCTTCTGGAAAACAAAGCAACTCAGAGATATGAGCAGTAGCGAGTGGGAGTCCCTGTGCGATGGCTGCGGCAAATGCTGCGTGCTGAAGCTCGAGGATATCGACACCGAGGAAATCTATTACACCGATGTCGGATGCAAGCTGCTGGATTGCGAAACCTGTCGATGCCTGAATTATGCTGACAGAAAGAAACTCGTCCCCGATTGTGTCGTGCTGACGGCGGATGGGCTTGATGCGCTCCATTGGATGCCAAAAAGCTGTGCCTACAGGCTGGTCAATGAAGGCCTCGACCTGCCAGATTGGCATCCGTTGGTAACGGGCATTGCCAACAGCACGCAATTGTCGGGCAACTCGGTCTCCGGTCAGATTGTCACGGAAACAAGTGTTGCCGAAGCGGATATGCCTGATCACATCCGTGAATGGTGAAGATTGGAGGGTGATTAAATGAGCCGAAATATGTGGATACTCGCCGCCCTGATTGCGCTTCTCTCGTTGGCAACAATCCATCGCAGTGAAAGCGGCATGCCGGACCCGAAATGGTCACTGTGCAAGGAGTCACTTGTCACACAGATTTTCACGGGTGACTGCACACTGCGCTTTAAGGGTGAACAGGCACCTTCATAGTTTGCTGGCCTAAGTGGCTGGAGCAATATGCCTCAATTCATGCCAAACAGCTTTTTCCACTGCTCCTCGTTCAGATCCTTCAACTCCTCACGAAACTCGGCACCGACCTTCATTCCGGCAAGCACGGCAGGACGGTCGAACATGCGAATGCGCCAGCTTTTCACATGCGGATAGTCATCAATGTCGACACTCTGGCGGTCAAGGCTGCGTGTCCATGGAAAAATCGCAATATCGGCGATGGAGTAAGCACCTGCGACAAATGATTTACCGGCGAGTTGCCTATCGAGAACGCCATAAAGCCGGTTGGCCTCATTGCTATAGCGTTCCATCGCATAATCTATACGATCAGTCGCATAATAATTGAAATGATGCGCTTGGCCCAACATGGGGCCAAAGCCGCCCATCTGCCACATCAGCCATTCCAGAACAGTTTTGCGTTCCGGCCCCACCTCAGTTGGCATCAATTTCCCTGTCTTCTCCGCCAGGTAAATTAGAATGGCACCAGTTTCAAAGATACTGACCGGCTTTCCGTCAAAGCCATCATGATCAACAATTGCCGGAATCTTGTTATTCGGGCTGATCGCCAGAAAGTCTGGATCAAACTGATCACCTTTGCCGAGATTTATGCGATGCAGCGTATAGGGAAGGCCTAACTCTTCGAGAGCTATAGTAATTTTATGCCCATTCGGCGTGGGTGCGTAATAGAGGGCGATCATCGGAATGGCCTTTGTGTTTGCGTTTGACTGCCATTCTATAGATGGTAACTGATGAAGAAAATGAAATGACAGATGGTCTTTTTCAGAGTCAAATATCATCTGGTGTTTGCACCACCATGTCCATACTGGTAGACAGCAGGCGAACAAAGTAGCGGAGTCAGGGCAATGTTTTTTGAGCCGATGGATTATAAGAATGCCGGTCTGGCACACAATCCCCTTAAAGCCATCGTCGCACCCCGCCCTATTGGCTGGATTTCTTCATGCGGCAATGATGGTAGTGTCAATCTGGCGCCCTACAGCTTTTTCAATGCGGTGTCCGAAGACCCGGCAATTGTTATTTTTTCGGTGCAGGCATCCGGCCCGAACCACCAGAAGGACACATTGCGTAATGTCACCGAGACCAGCGCCTTTACGGTGAACATTGTTGGCGCCAATCAGGTGCAGGCGATGAATGTCAGTTCGGGTGATTACCCCTATGGCGAGAATGAATTCACCACCGCCGGGCTCCGGATGATCCCGGGCACAACCGTGAATGTGCCGCATGTCGGCGAGGTGCCGGCGGCGCTTGAGTGTACGCTTTTGCAGACCATCACTCTGCCAGCCAACGACCGCGGCGGTCATTACACAGCAATCCTAGGAACGGTCACCGGCATTTTCGTTGACGAGTCCGTTATTGTTGACGGCAAGATCAGCTATGCGCTGCTTGCGCCAGTCGCCCGCATGGGATACAGAGACTATGCCAACATCAATGACTTCTTTGAGCTGGGGCGTCCTGTTATCAAAGGTTGAGAGCTGCTAGCGCAATGTGCAACTGGAGACGATCACCCGCACATATCCACGCAGATCGGATTTCTCGAAGCGCAGTTTCAGCAGCCACTGCTCAGCAGGAATGATTGCTTCAAGCGGGAGCATCCCGCTGGAAATCTTCTGGCCATTCAGGAACACCTGCCGCACTTTGATTGGCAGTGACGGGTCGAACCAAGGCGACTCCCGGGCTGCCTTCTTGCCGGTTTCACCCTCGATATGCAGATTAAGTCCCCCCTCAAACAGCGAGAGTTTTGACTCAGGCCCCGCATATAGCGGGGTAGCCACGGCAATGTTCTGGCGATCAACCTCCCGGCAATTGGATGGCTTGCCAAGCCCCTGAACTGATTGCAGAATTTGTTCCGGCTCAACCCCGCGGGCAATCTGTTTGGTCACGATGCGCTGTAGTTCGGCCTTGTTACCCTCGGTGAGCTCGACCGTTTTGCGGTGCGCCTCGGCCTCAGCCAAAAGCCGCTGTAATGACTGCACTTCAGCACTCAGCGCGGTAATCCTCAAATTGTTCTCATAGATCACAAGATCGGCCTCAGCCTGTAGACTTGTCTGCTCCGCATGGCCCCACAACCAGCCAAGCCAAAGAACACCGGCAACAACGCCGGTACGAAAAAACAGCAACAACCAGCCACGCATTTCGCGTTTGCGGTATCTTTCCTGAGTTTCAAAAAAATCCATTTGCGTCTGCTTCGGACAAAATGAGAGGTATCTGTTGATGGCGTGTCATGCGTCTCTAAGGTGATACAGCAAACCCGTGAAAAGGCAAGCCACCACGCCGTTCAGGGCTTGAAACATTGGCATCGTATAAGGCACAGTGTGACGATGGTTTCAAAGGCAAAGTCATCCTCATCAAACTCACCAAAAGTCACTGCCACAGGCCGCGCATGGCAACGGATGCTGAGTGGGCGACGCCTTGACATCATCGACCCTTCGCCGATGGATATCGAGATCGAAGACATTGCCCATGGGCTGGCCCGGGTTAGCCGGTGGAACGGCCAGACGAAGGGCAAATATCCCTTCTCCGTTGCCCAGCATTCGGTGCTTGTCGAAAAGCTCGTGATTTCGATCGCCCCTAATCTCGATCAGAAATGGCAGCTTGCCACTCTGCTGCATGACGCGCCAGAATATGTGATCGGCGATATGATCACACCCTTCAAGGGGGTGCTTGGTGATCGCTACAAAGACATCGAAGCACGGCTTGAGGCGGCCGTACATATCCGCTTTGGGTTACCGGCAACACTGCCCGATTACGTGAAAAAAACAATCAAACGTGCTGACCGGATGGCTGCCTGGCTTGAAGCAACACAATTGGCTGGTTTCACCGAACAAGAAGCCAGCAAAATCTTTCCAAAACCACGCGGAACGCCCGCAACCCTGCGCATCCGCTCCCGCGCCCCAGCCGAGGCAGCCAGCCAGTTCCTGCAGCGGTTCGCCATTCTGGGCGGCAAAAGAAAAATCAGCCTTTAGTGTCCTTGGAGGTGGCTAGCGCGCCACACGTACTGCCGAATTTTGCCTTTGTTTACGCCTGACTTTTCGTGCCTTCGTCATTTCCTTAGCGGTGCCAAGGGTCATACAGTCAGGGCAGACACATTTGCCGGCAAGGTCAAAATTTTGCCGCAGATTGGGCAACTCCATACACCAGCAATGATCCTTGCCAGGCGGTGCACCGCAATTGAAACTTGTCCCGCATTCTTCACAGGTCAGCTTATCCATGAGGCCCTCCATTGCCTATGATGGTCCAGCCTGTCCTAGTTCATGAATTTCGGCAATATCAAAATGGCCCGTTACCGCTGCTGGTGCATCAACCTATCCAGTAAAACCGCAACATGCGCCGCCTCACGGCCCGTGCCATCCATGATCTGACACCGGCAGGATGTGCCGTCAGCGGCGATCAACGCATCCGCTGGGGCACTGCGAATGGCAGGCAAGAGGTTGGCATTGGCCATTTTCATCGATACGTCATATGTGTCAGCACCATAACCAAAGGCACCCGCCATCCCACAGCAGGAGGTCTCAATCGGCTCAACCTTAAGCCCGGCAAGCTCGCCAAGCACCTCTTGCACTGGTTTTACCACATCAAAGGCTTTCTGGTGGCAATGCCCATGTAGCATGACTGTCTGTCCAGACCCGGCAATTCCCAAATCCGGGCGATCCTCGGCCAGCAATTCCTCGAACGTACGGACCGCGCCAGCGACTGCATTGGCCTCCGGGCTGTCAAGCAATGCCGGCACCTCATCCCGCAGCGCCAAAGTACAGGACGGCTCCAGCCCGACAATCGGAATGCCCGCAGCAACAAACGGGTGCAGAGTGGCCACAAGACGCTGCGCCTCAGCGCGGGCACGATCAACCACGCCAGCCGACAGATAGGTCCGCCCACAGCAGAGTGGCCGCCGGTTTTCGGGAACAGGGGCAAACACATCATAGCCAGCTGCCGCAAGGACGCGGCAGGCTGCGCGCAGATTCTCCGGCTCAAAATAGCGATTGAACGTATCGGCAAACAGAACAACCGGCTGTCCACCACCCGTAGGCGCGTCAGCAACATCGCCCGCACCAAACGGCCGAGCTTGCCATTTCGGCAAGGCGCGGCGGGCGGTAAAACCGGTAATCCGCGCCACAAGGGGAGCAAGAAGCGGCACATGCCGCCAAACGGATTGCAGTAGATTGGCAAATGACGCAATACGCGCCGCATATGGTGCATAGTCAGGCAGAAAAGCAATCAGCCTGTCATGCAGGGACAAGCCCTTTGCAGCCGTACGCAGGGCCGTTACCTCCACTTTCATGCGCGCCATGTCAACACCAACCGGACATTCACGCTTGCACGCCTTGCAGGACACGCACAGCTTCATGGTGTCCGCCATCTCATCACTGATCAGCGCGTCTGGTCCCATCTGACCAGATAATGCAAGACGAAGGCTGTTGGCCCGACCGCGCGTCACATCCCGCTCATCACGGGTGGCACGATATGACGGGCACATCACACCCCCCTCAAGCTTACGACAGGCACCATTATTGTTGCACATCTCGACAGCGCCTTGCAGGCCGCCTGCCTTTCCCGGAAAAGCCTGCCAGTTCAGCTGTGTGGGGAAATCATCAACATGATAGGACGGCGCAAAGCGAAACAACGCGCGATCATCCATTTTCGGCGCATCGACGATTTTGCCCGGATTGAACAGATTGTCCGGATCAAACATCGCCTTGATCTGCCGGAACAAGCCGGGCAGTACCGGCCCAAACATAATGTCATTGAATTCAGAGCGCACGATGCCGTCACCATGTTCGCCCGAGTGTGAGCCACCAAATTTGCGTACCAGCGCAAATGCCTCCTCAGCGATGGCCCGCATGGTGGCAACGTCATCCTGTTTTTTCATATCCAACACAGGCCGGACATGCAGGCATCCCACCGACGCATGCGCATACCAGGTTCCCTTTGCACCATATTTGTCAAAAATGCTGATCAACTGGTCCGTATATTCGGCAAGATCAGACAGCTCGACGGCACAATCTTCGAGAAAGGAAACAGGCTTTGCCGAATCTTTCATGCTCATCATGATGTTGAGGCCAGATTTGCGCATTTCCGCAATACGCCCCTGCATCGCCGGGTCGATGGCGTCAACCACGCCGCCGCACCATTCATCTGATTTGTCCCAGCCAAATCCAAGGTTGGCCATCATCTCATGCAGCTGCGCCAGACGGCGATGGTTCTCATCCATGTCATCCTCGGCAAACTCAACCACCAGCAGCGCTGCAGGGTCACCCTTTACCGCTTCTTCGACAATTGGCCGGAAAATAGCAATGGAACGCGCCAGCTCGATCATCGTATCATCGATCAGCTCGACCGCCACGGGATCAAGGGTGACAAGATGTTGGGCTGCATCCATCGCTTTGTAAAAACTCGGAAAATGGCAGATACCCATGAGCTTTTTTGCGGGTAGCGGCCATAATTTCAGGGTAATGGCCGTCGAATAGGCAAGTGTACCCTCAGACCCCACAAGCAAATGCGCCAGATTGATCCCATCACCAGCCGCCCCGCCCGGGCGAAGTGCCATGGCATCAGGCATCAGTGCATCAATGTTGTAACCACCGACACGCCGCAACACCTTTGGAAAGCCGGCCAGAATATCCGCTGCACAATCGGTTCCCATCGCCAGCAGATCCGGCAACAACCGGCCAAGCTGGCCCGCCGTTTTGGTACCAGGCGTCAACGGTCCGAAATGGGCCTCGCTGCCGTCCGCCATGATGGCGTCAATGCCCAGCACGTTGTCACGCATCATTCCATATCGAATGGACCTGCCGCCACAGCTGTTATTGCCGGCCATGCCTCCAATGGTCGCCCGGCTGGAGGTCGACACATCAACCGGAAACCAAAGCCCATGCGGCTTTAACTGGCGGTTCAGATCGTCCAGCACGATACCCGGTTCAACGACACAGGTTTTGTTTTCAACATCGAGATCAATGATCCGGTTCAGATGCTTGCTGTTGTCGATCACGATGGCGTGGTTGACTGTCTGGCCACATTGCGATGTTCCACCGCCGCGCGGCAGCACCGCAATGCCTTCGCGCCGGGCGAACGCAAGGGTTCGGCGAACGTCATCCAGATTTTCCGGAATGACGACGGCATGCGGCATCATCTGATAGATCGATGCATCAGTGGCATAGCGGCCACGAGACAGCGCATCGTCCAAAACTGCCCCACTTAGTCCCGCCTTTAAAGAGGAGAGTTGTTGCGGTGTGGTATCGTTGTGCATAATTTTGCCGAGAAGCCTTGGATAGTTAAGAAGACGAAGAGAGTAAAAACCCCAGGCTGCCTAAGGTGCGCTCGAAGCAATGAACCCGGTGTGTTAAATTCCTACATAAATTTTGCGCCATCTCCACCCGCTAAATTGACGCACACTTAATATAGTCCCGCTCACTTGAAATTAGGCAATTGTGGCTCGGTCTTACCAATAGCTTAGCCATGGCTTCGAAAACATCCGGCTGCTTAAACCCGCTAGTTGCGGTTTCAAACGGCACAGGCGAGACTGTTGAAAGAAAACGGAAAATGTGTAAATGTCAGACTATCCAAGCCAAGCTAAGATAAGATGTTCAGTCCACAGCCGTTTGATCTCCCCATGGCTCGAATGCGCTTTTCTAAGATCACTCATTTAGGCAAGAATTTTTCCTGAAATTCGATCCCGGCCAGCATATCGTCAAGTGATCCAAACGCGTTCATGTAATGACCTTTGTACCCAGTGTCTTCGATCAATTGAAACATCTCTTTCCAGTCAATCATGCCAGTTCCGGGTTGCATATGCAGTTCATATTCACCGTTGCTGTCTGCCATTCGAACCTCGCCCAATCTCTTGATTGGCCCACCTCGCACGAATCCTTCAATACCTTCTGGCACCAAAGTGGCGTGATTGATCGTGAACGACCAACCCAAATTGGGGGAGTCAATCCTATCAAAATAGTAGTTCACTTCCTCAAGATTGTGAGCAAGATAGTGCACTTCGGCTCTGTCTGGTTCCCAATTTGTGTTCTCCAAAAGCAAATGAGCGCCTTTTTTTTCTGCATAATCAACAATTCGCTTCAATCTCTCCAGACCAGTGTCCCTCCTCTTCTCAAAATCATCGGAGAAATGATAGCCCGCGTGCACAACAATCCACTTGGCGTCCAGTCTGACAAAAGCATCGATGTAAGCCTTCAGGTAATCATCAACAGCGTCATCCACAAACGGTGAAAACTCGGCGATGTTCACTGACGAAAGTGTGTGCAGGCCTAAATTAATGTCATTCTTGCTGCAATGTTCCCTGATCGGAGCGCATCTCTTTTCATCGAAGGATTTGAGTTCGTTAGGAGCAACGTCAATTTGACAGTCTATGTATTTGATACTGTTGGATATCGCCCATTCAACCGCATTCTCAACTGATAGTTTACGCCCAATATCTACACCAATACGTTCTTTCATATCATGCATCTCCCGTTCATCTTGCAATGCTAGGCAGCCATGTAGCCAAGCTCGGAACGCCTATAATGATCAACAAAAAACCCAGTATACCGAGTAAAAACGGTAAGTTAGCCCTCAGCACCTGAATTTGATCCACCTTTGCTATTCGGCCCGCAATGATAAGGGCGATCGCCATCGGTGGGGTGACCTGTCCAACGACAACTGCAATCACCATCAACACACCGAAATGGATCAAATCAATATCAAATGCCAACAATGTTGGCAGGATTATTGGCAGCAAAACTGGGATTAATGGGTCAAGAATCATACCCGCCAATATGGCCAATCCAACCAAGACAAGGATCCTGAAATATTCACTGTCAATAGTTACCAAACCATCAATCATGCCAACCAGAAACTCTGGAACATGCGCGTTTGTTAATCCTGCTCCCAAAGCAAAGGAAAGTCCTACAATGATCAGCAATTCTCCAGATAATTGGACGGCATTTACCAAAACTCGATACAAGCCTTTGAGGTCCAAGGCTTTGTGAACAAACATGGCAAGAACGAGTGCATATACAACGGCGAAGGCGCCAGCCTCTGAGGGGGTAAACACACCAAGAACCATCCCGCCTACAATTATCAACGGCAAGCCAAATGATAGGATGGCACGTTTGCCTGTCCTTAAAACCTCCGGCAAATCAAATGCAGAATATGGCAACCACCCCTTTTTCCTCGCAAGGTACGCAACAATCAGCATTTGCAACAATCCAAGCAACAAACCGGGAATCAAGCCGGCGAGGAACAGCGCACCTAAAGACACACCTGTCACGGCTGAATAGAGTATCATTGGCGAACTGGGCGGGATCATCGGTCCAATGCCGGCAGATGATGCCGTCAATGCCGCTGAGAAATCTGCTGGATATTTTGCATCTTTCATTGCCGGTATGACAATCGAGCCTGTCCCCGCTAAATCCGCTGTCGATGAACCGATCATGCCACCAAAAAACATGCTGGTCACAACATTAACATGCGCTAATCCACCACGAAGGGAGCCAACGATTGCTCTTGCGAAATCAAATAAACGCCCGGATATCCCACCCGAGTTCATCAACCCCCCTGCCAAGACGAAAAGTGGCAATGCAATCAGAACAAATCTACCCAGCCCGGACATCATCGTCTGAGGCAAGCTCAAAGCCCACGCTCCAGAGAAATATATGTTTAAAAATACAGCTGCGGTTACTGAAATAAGCATTGGGATTCTTATGATCAGTAAAAAACACAGCAGCAACACGGCGGCACCTGCTCCCATAAGTGGTGTCATGTTTCTGCATCCCCTCTTTTGAGACTGAGTTGTTTATTTCGCCATAAAACAAAAAATTCTGCAAAATAAGCCATCGCTGCACCGGCGGCGCCACAAACAAGCGCGGACGTAGACCATCCGGTCGGCACCTCGACATATAGAGCCACGTCACCCCCAAACAGCATTACAAAATCAAGTGACACATAGGCCAAACCGAGAAGAATAGCGATATTCATCATGTAACCAAAAATGGCTACTGCGGCTTGAAACCGCTGGGGAATTTTTTCAAAAAAGTAATCTATTCTGATCATCGCACCGCGACGAACAGACAGGAAAACTCCTGTCATAGCGAGCCAAGGCATCGACATTTGAACGAATTCTTCAGCCCAGGGAAAACTGAAATTCAGTGCATAGCGGCCTACCGCATTCACAAAAACAACCACGACAATTGAGGACAACACGGTGACCCCGACTATTTCCACGATGGAATTCACCACCCTGTTAATCAGGGACAAACCCGCATCCGGATTTGCAAGCTCCATACTTTTGGAAGCCTCGGTTATTTTTTTTGCTAGCTCGTCCAATTTACCACACACCCATTTCTAGCCTGCTCCCAAAAACATCTTTTTTTGAGAAGCTCATAAACCTAATAGAGAGTTCTTCAATCAACGAAAGAGGGAAGGCGGACATCTCCGCCTTCCCTGAGAGACTTAACCACCTTGGGCAGCAGCCACAAACTTAGCTGTGAAATCTTTGCCAGCAATTTCTGCAATTTCATCCGCAATCGGCCCCGCAGCGGCCTTGAATGACGCTGCGTCGATGTCATTGAACTGAACGTCAGGAGCCTTTTCCCGAATCTCAGCTTCCAGATTCGCGTCATTTTCCGCACCGTAATTACGGCTCATTTCGACGGCTTTCCGAGCGGCATTGTGAACTTGTTGTTTCTGAGCATCAGATAGCCCGTTATACCGCTTGAGGTTCATCACAAAGGTGATCGGCGTATAAACGTGGCGAGACACTGAAATGTACTTCTGGACCTCGTACCATGATTTTTTGACAATGTTTCCATATGGGTTTTCCTGCCCATCGATCACGCCCTGCTGAAGTGCCAAATATATTTCACCCATATTCATCTTGATTGGTGAGGCACCAAGCATTTTGAAGGACAAAATCCTTGTCTTGCTTCCGGGTGTTCTCAATTTGAGGCCCTTCAAATCCGCCGGCGTCACGACAGGCCGAACATTGTTCGTAATCTGCCGGAAACCGATTTCCCCAAATCCAAGAACTTTCAGTCCCGCGCTTTTCTGGAAGGACTTGTCCAACTCGTCACCGATAGGTCCATCCAACAAAGCTGAGACCTGCTCGCGCGAAGAGAAAAGGAAGGGAATGTCAAACACTGCAAATTTGGAATCGAGTTGTACAGCATCGGAGCCGATCGGGATCACATCAAGCTGACCCGTCCTTACCTGCTGCATGTGAACAATTTCGTCACCCAGCGTCCCACTATCGAAATATTCGATATCCACATCATTACCCATCTCCTGCTTCAAAGCATCGCGAAAGGAGGCAAGCATATGTTGGGTTGACGCACCTGGGGTGCTCTCAACGGATAATCTTAGTTTCAAAGGTTCAGCGACAGCTATTCCAGCTACCAACATACAAACAGTAGCGAGAGCGGACGCGCCAAGCCTCATTATTGATTTACGCATAATTTCCTCCATTTTTGGTTTTGTGATTTTATTCTTTACTGGTTTTTGCAGTTGTGTCAAACTCATCCAATACCTTCGAAAGTTGTATTCGTCCTAAATATCACGGAAGTCATATCGATATTTGTCGACCGTTAACCAGTCCAAGGTCACACCAAGACCCGGTCCTTTTGGGATCTCCATATAGCCGGCTTCTTTCCTCAAACTTTCCGCAATCAGATCATCCTTTACGCCTATTGGCCCAAGAGATCCAATTTCATTGACACATCTTATCTCAGCGCAGCTGGCCGCTAAATGAGCCTCCGCCACCGCTCCCAAACCTGTCTGAAACACGTGTCCAAGAATCACCTCAAGGCCAGCTGCTCTCGCCATTTTGGCAATTGCTCTCGCGTCCGTCAGCCCATGCTTGGTGACTTTGACTTTGATCCTATCAGTGGCATCCAGCCGAATTACATTCATAGCATCCTCAACTGATGCGACCATGTCATCGGTGGTAATTGGGATACTGACTTTTTTCCTCAGATTTTTCATTCCAAGCAGGTCAAAACGGCCAATGGGCTGCTCGACATGCTCAATCATACAATCTTCGATTTTGTTTATTAGCGAGACCGCTTCAGCGACCACATAATGATCGTTCGCGTCCACCCGGATGGAAACATCATCCCCGACAGCCTGTCGCACCGCCCTGACCCGATCAACATCAGCCGCAACTGTTTCGCCAACCTTAATCTTAAGGGTCTTGATCCCGTCTCTAACTTGGTGAGCTGCTACCTCTGCCATTGCATCAGGCGACATAATGCCAATCACATCCCCAATGACGGGTATGCGGGATTTTACCTCTCCACCAAGCATCGTCAGCAATGGTTGCTTTTGCGACTTAGCCCACAAATCGTGCAGAGCAACATTTGTAGCGGCTTTCGTCCAATTTTTACCCTTTATTGATTTGTGCACCAGTTGCATTGCTTGATTGAGATGGGTTGCCTTTGTTCCGACCAAAGCAGGCCCAATGTAATTCTCGATGGCACTGACTACCTCGCCGGGAATTTCCTCGGGTTTTCCGGGTGGTGCACAGGCGATTTCAGAAAAACCATAAATGTTTTCATCATCTGTTTTCAAAATTAGGAGAACTGCAAAATGCGCGTTGGCGCGACCCTCCGATATTGCAAAATGAGTATCGCCAAAAATTTTTAGCGGTATGGCCTCAACGGCGCTAATAACCAAGTCACTCATGGAAACACTCCGGCGTTGATGTAAATGTAGAGTCTCGATAGCGATGCAAGAGACTCCTTGCAATAAATTAGAAGATAAACCCTGAATTTTGCGACCGTATCGGCAAAAAAAGTCTTTGAGCTTAATATTTAAAATGCGTCAATTTTTATTTAGACACTAAGGTTCAAAGACGTAATATCCCTTGATCATCATTTTCAGTGATCGTCCATCAGATTTTGTACTGCAAAACTTAAAGTTGAAGATTTCACCCAGTATTACACAATAAACACGTGAGGACAAATTATGCCGAACAGAGATTACAGTGCCGGTCGCCATTTCCTTCAGATTCCCGGCCCAACAAATGTTCCTGATCGCGTTTTGCGGGCAATGGACCATCCAACGATTGATCATCGCGGACCCGCCTTCACCGATTTGGGAAAGCGCTGTCTTGACGGCATGAAGACCATCTTCAAAACAGACACGCATGTGGTGATCTATCCGGCCTCAGGAACAGGTGCCTGGGAGGCGGCGCTGGTCAATCTGCTCTGTGAAGGTGACACGGTCCTGATGGTTGAGACTGGACATTTTGCCTCACTGTGGCAGAAAATGGCGACAAGCCTAGGACTCAAAACAGAGTTTCTGGAAACTGACTGGCGGCGCGGCGTTGACCCGCAGGCCGTTGAGGATAGGCTTCGTGACGATAGCGCTGGAGAAATTCGGGCCGTCTGCGTGGTTCATAACGAGACCTCCACCGGATCGCGCTCGCGCATTGGCGAGGTTCGCAAGGCTATGGATGCAGCCGGCCACACAGCCCTGTTGATGGTCGACACCATTTCTTCGCTGGCATCAATCGATTATCGGCATGATGAGTGGGGCGTCGATGTGACCGTCTCCGGTTCGCAGAAAGGGCTGATGCTGCCCCCGGGGCTGTCTTTCAATGCCCTTTCAGAGCGCGCCATCGCCGTGTCCAGGAACGGTGGGATGAACCGCTCCTATTGGGATTGGCATGATCAGATTGCCGCCAACGCTTCCGGTGCCTTTCCGTTCACGCCAGCAACAAACCTGCTTTATGGTCTCGCCGAGGCGATCGACATGCTGCATGAAGAAGGGCTGGATAATGTCTTTGCGCGCCATGACCGCCACGCCGAGGCAACGCGGCGCGCCGTGCAGGCATGGGGGCTGGAGGTTCTGTGTCAGGAGCCACAGGATTACTCAAGCTCGCTGACGGCGGTTTTGTTGCCTGAAGGACACGATGCTGATGCCTTGCGGGCGACAATATTGCAGCATTTCGATATGTCGCTTGGCAATGGGCTGTCGCGCCTTGCGGGTAAGGTGTTCCGCATCGGGCATTTGGGTGATTTCAATGATCTGATGCTGATGGGAACGTTGAGCGGTGTCGAGATGGGCTTGAAACTTGCCGATATACCGCATCAGTCAGGTGGCGCCGCCACCGCAATGCAATATCTAGCACAAACGGCTGATGTCAGGAGTGCTTCATGACGGAGGAACTGCTCTATGAGGTGGAGAACGATATAGGCCGGATCATTCTCAACCGGCCACACCGCCGCAATGCGCTTACCTTTGCCATGTATGACCGGATCAGGGAAATCTGCCGCATCGCTGGCACGTATGATGACCCCGACGAAGTCAAAGTGCTAATCTTTTCGGGTGGCGGCGATATGGCCTTTGCTGCTGGAACGGACATCTCTCAATTCCGCGATTTCACCGACAAGCAGCACGCCATTGATTACGAAGAAAAGATCGAGGTGGTGATGGAGCAGATTGAGCAATGCGCCGTGCCAACCATCGCCGCTCTCAACGGTTTTGTGACAGGCGGCGGTGCCAGTGTCGCCGCGTCCTGTGCGATCCGCATCGCCAGCACTGATGTGCAGATTGGTGTGCCCATTGCACGCACTCTGGGAAATTGCCTGTCGATAGGTGGGCTTAAAAGGCTGGTGGCTCTGGTCGGTGAAGCACGGGCGCGCTATATTCTGTTGACCGGACAATTGATGGATGCCACCGCAGCGCAATCTGCTGGCTTCATTTCCGAGACGCTTGCCGACAAACAAGCGGTTGATGCACGGGCAATGGAACTGGCCCAGATGATGACAGCATTTGCACCGCTTACAATCAAGGCGACAATGGAAGGGTTACGGCGTCTGCGGGCGGCAACGCCCACACCACGCGACCATGATTTGATTGAAATGTGCTTTGGCAGCGAAGATTTCAAAGAGGGTATCTCAGCCTTTTTTGAAAAACGTAAACCAGACTGGCAAGGCAAATAGCAACACCATTGGCAACTGGAAAAACCCCCGTTGGCACAGCAGAGATCAATCCTTTGCTCTTTGCCTTTTCCCAATTTTGGTATACCATATTTCTTAATAGAAATGACCATTGACAGAACACGGGCTGTCACTGTCCATCGTCTTTGTCGGTAGATTCCGGAAATTCCTCAGGGATTTCAGCGGAGATCCAGCCGGATTTTAGTGGAATTTTTAGTGGGAGAGCAATCCTAAATGACATACGCGCATTACATCGCTGGAGAGTGGGTCACCGACGACGCCGTTTCCATCAATATCAACCCATCCAATATAGATGACATTGTCGGTGAGTTTTCGCGTGGTGACGCGGCCCGTGTTGACGAGGCCGTTGCCGCGGCGAACGCCGCACAGCCAGACTGGGCGGCCGCCAGCCCCCAACTGCGCCATGATGTGCTTGAAAAGGCCAGCAATCTGATCACCAGCCGCAAAGATGAATTGGGCCGTCTGCTCTCGCGTGAGGAAGGCAAGACACTGGCCGAGGGAATTGGCGAGACAATGCGCGCCGCGCAGGTCTTCAAATTTTTTGCCGGTGAAGCCATTCGCAACGTTGGTGACGCTGTCGCCTCAATCCGTCCCGGTATTGATGTAACGGTGGAGCGCGAGGCTGTCGGCACAATCGGCCTGATTACCCCTTGGAATTTTCCGATTGCCATTCCAGCCTGGAAGCTGGCACCCGCATTGGCCTATGGCAATGCGGTAGTGATGAAACCAGCAGAGTTAACGCCGGGTTGCGCCTGGGAGCTTGCGAAGATTCTTCATGAGGCAGGTTGTCCGGCGGGTGTGTTTAATCTGGTGATGGGACCGGGATCAACCGTTGGTGCACGGATTGTCGAACATCCGGGCATTGATGCCATCAGCTTCACCGGCTCAGTCGCCACTGGCAACACTATCGCTGTGCAGTGCGCCTCTACCGGTAAACGTGTGCAGATGGAGATGGGCGGCAAAAACCCACTCGTTGTCGTCGATGATGCCGATCTTGATGTTGCTGTCGCCACAGCCATCAATGGTGCGTTCTTCTCAACAGGTCAGCGCTGCACGGCCTCTTCCCGGCTGATTGTGACCGCCGGCATCCATGATGCCTTTCTGGAGAAACTGACAAGTGCCGCCGCCAATCTGATCGTCGGTGACGCACTAGATGCGGCAACCCAGATCGGGCCCGTTGTCGATCAGAAACAGCTCGACCAGAATTTGCGCTATCTGAAACTTGCCAGTAATGAAGGCTGTGACGTACGCGGCGGCGAGTTGGCAAACGGCCCGGGCTTTTTCATGAAACCGGCAATCTTTGCCGGGGCAACAAATCAGATGACCGTCAGCCGTGAGGAAATTTTCGGTCCAATGGCCTCGGTTATCAAGGTGGCTGACTATGACGAGGCGCTTGCAGTGGCAAATGATACTGAATTCGGCCTGTCAGCCGGCATCTGCACCACATCACTGAGATATGCCTCAGACTTTCGCAAAAAGGCACAGGCGGGAATGGTGATGGTCAATCTGCCGACCGCCGGGGTGGATTATCACGTTCCCTTTGGCGGACGAAAGGGGTCGAGCTATGGTCCACGTGAGCAAGGAAGCTATGCGCGGGAGTTCTATACTATCGTCAAGACCAGCTACATAGCCCCCTGACCAACCACCTAGCCCCCTGATAAGACACAATCCTCCAGAGAGCAAGCAATGACAGCACGATCCTATTCCGGCATTTGGCCCGTGGCCCCCACACCGTTTCACGACAATGGCGCGTTGGATGACGATGGTATGCGCAACGTTCTTGACTGCATGATTGATCAGGGTGTTGACGGCATTTGTATTCTGGCAAATTTTTCAGAACAATTCCTGATCTCCGATGCCGAGCGCGATCATCTGATGAGGTTGTGCCTCGCGCATGTCGATGGTCGTGTTCCGGTGATTGTGACGATCAGCCATTTTGCCACACAGATTGCCGTGGAACGGACGCGCCTTGCCAAGGAGTTGGGGGCAGCTATTGTCATGATGATGCCACCTTATCACGGTGCCTTGCTGAAAGGTACCGCCGACCAGACATTTGAGCAGGTTAGGGCTGTTGGCGCGGTTGGCATTCCCATCATGATCCAGGATGCCCCACTCTCAGGGGTCGAATTGCCGGTCCCGCTTCTGGTGCGTATGGCGACCGAGATTGAGATGGTCAAACTTTTCAAGATCGAGTCCATCGGTGTTGCTGGCAAACTCCGTCAGTTGCTTGCTGCCGGCGGCAGTGCTATCGAAGGACCGTTCGATGGCGAGGAAGCAATCACCCTTCTTGCAGATCTGGATGCCGGAGCAACCGGATCGATGACCTCGGCGCTGATCCCTGATCTGATTGGACAGGTAATCACGGCGCATGCCGCCGGCAACAGGCAAGAAGCCGTTGCTGGTTACACACGAATTTTGCCTGTGATCAATCACGAAAACAGGCAATGTGGCTTCCGGGCGGCAAAGGCTGCCATGGTTGCGGGCAAAGTCATCAAATCCGATTTCTGCCGTCATCCAATCGCGCCGCTTCATCCAGAAACAAAGGCCGGTCTTCTCGAGTTGCTAACCCCTCTTGACCCGATTGTATTAAAATGGGGACACTAATGTATGGCTAAGCAGAATGTCCTGTCAGCATTGGTGAATGATGGCCCCATCATTGCCAACGAGCATAGATCGCTCAGTGCCGAGACGGCAGAAAAGCTGCGCGAGTTGATCCTGCTTGAAAAGCTGCCACCGGGTATGCATATCCCTGAGCGAGATCTGGCCGAAGCGCTCGGCATAAGCCGGACTCCAATGCGCGAGGCATTGCGCACCCTCGCAATTGAAGGGCTGGTCGAATTCACCGCAACACGGCGCTCGCGCGTGGCCAATCCCTCCATCGACGAGCTTCGTGAAAGCATGACAGTCCTAGCCACATTGGAAGCACTTGGCGGCGAGCTTGCCTGTGCGATCGCCACGGACAGAGAAATCACAGCGATCGCTGACTTCAATCAGAAAATGATTGAGTGCACCGATAAATTCTCAGCGATCAATTTCTTTAACACCGATATGGCGTTTCACAGCAGCATCATTGCCGCCACCCATAATCAGGCGCTGATCGACACACACCGGCAATATAATGCAAAGCTATGGCGGGCCCGCTTTATGTCATCGAAGCGCAAACAAGGGCGCGCTAAAACCTTGCAACAGCATCAGGATATCACCAATGCGTTGATCGCCCGGAATGCGCCCAAGGTGGCGCAAGCCATGCGCGGCCATATTGAGACGGCGATTGAAAATCTTAGCATCCAGCAAAACGACACATAGTTTAAGTGCGCCACAAGACAGAGACAACAAGCAGGAGTTTGGCATGAAACCACGCATTGGCATTATTCCGGGCGAACCGGGCGGCATCGGCCCAGAGCTGATCGCAAAATTGCTGAATGATACAGAGACATGCGCGAGGGCAGATATTCTGTTGATCGGCGATCAGCATTTGTTTGAACTGGGTCAGACGCAGGCCGGCATGGATTTTGCCATGACCCGTTGTGATGGCTGGAAGGATGAGTGGACAACGCTGCCAGGCTTTGCGTTGCATCCGATGGATACGATCAGCCCGGACGATGTCAACATTTCCGAGGTCACATATGCCGGTGGTCACTCAGCACTGTCCAATCTGAATTGCGCTTTGGAAATGGCTCGCGATGGCATCATTGACGCGATCATGTTTGGCCCTTTCAACAAGGTTGGTTTGATCAAGGCCGGGCTTGGTCATGAGGACGAGCTGCATTACATGGCTGAGTTTCTGGGTGTCGAGAGCTATATCTCTGAATTGAATACTCTCAACGGCATCTGGACGAGCCGCGTTTCCAGCCATATTCCGCTAAAGGATGTTCATACTTTCATCAACGAGCATCGCATTTCAGAGGCGGTGGATCTGCTCGACAAAACATTGCGGCACTCTGGTGTCGAACGTCCACGCCTGTCAGTTGCGGCGCTCAATCCTCATGCCGGTGACAATGGCAATTTTGGCATGGAGGAGATCGAGGTGATCATCCCGGCCGTCAAAAAGTTGCAGCACAAGCAGGTCAATGTCGATGGCCCGTGGCCATCAGACACCGTTTTTCTGAAGGCCAAGGCTGGCGAGGTTGACGGCATCATCACCATGTATCACGACCAGGGCCAGATTGCGCTGAAACTGATGGGATTTGATCGCGGTGTAACGGTTCAGGGGGGCATTCCCTTCCCGGTGACAACACCGGCGCATGGCACCGCCTTTGACATTGCCGGCAGTGGCACCGCCGATGTCGGGGCCACACGCGAAGCCTTTTTGATTGCCTGTGACATGGTCAGCCATTGGGAAAAAGCAGCCCGTTAGGCCTACCATTCAGGACTGTCAGCAGACGCCAGCCGATGAAACTGGCCAATGAAACTGGCCAATGAAACTGGCCAATGAAACTGGCCAATAAAAACGGCAAATGAAGCCGCCCGACAAACCTTGCGTTTATCAGGAGTCCTTCTGCTTTGTGATCATTCTCACAATCTGTGAGCCGAACAAGCCGAGGAATGACAGCACGAGGAACAACAACGCCAGAGGTTGCGCTGCAATCAGCCACCAGGCTCCATCAAACATCTTCAGTGAATTCTGCAGATTGACTTCGACCATATGACCAAGGATCAGACCCACGGCAATCGGTGCAACCGAGAATCCATGGCGACGGGCAAAGAAGCCGACAACTCCAAAAATCAGGGCAATCCAAACATCGAGCAATGACGCGCTCAGCGAATAGGCACCAATCACCGACAAAGCAAAGACAATGGGCCACAGAATCGAGGTTGGCACCATGGAGATGCGTGCAAACAACTTGGCCGCGTAGAGGCCCATCGCCAGAAAGATGATGTTGGCAACCAGCATCGCTCCAAAAATCTGGTAAACCGTATCAACCTGCTCGGTAAAAAGATATGGTCCCGGGCGCAGTCCATGTACCATCAACCCAACAAGAATGATCGCGGTTGTGCCGCTACCTGGGATGCCAAGGACCATTGTTGGTACCATCGCTCCACCCGTTGCCGCATTGTTGGCAGCCTCTGCACCAGCGATCCCCTCGACAGCGCCCTTACCAAATTCTTCTTTGTTCTTTGACCAGCGCCGGGCCTCGGAATAGCCAATCATCGAAGCAACAGTCGCACCCTCTGCCGGCAGAATGCCTATGAAGGTGCCAATGCCCGACGACCGCGCAATGGTTCGCCATATCCGTTTGTAATCCTCTTTTGAAGGGAGCTTGACTGCCTTGAGGCTGATCACCTCGGCCACGAGATGTGCCTTTTTCGACTGCACAAGCAGTTCCGAAATGGCAAACAGGCCGATCATCACCGGGACAAAGGATAGGCCCTCATACAATTCGTAATTGCCGAACATGAAGCGCTCGATCGAGGTCACGCGCTCTGCCCCGATTGTTGCCAACCAGACACCAAAGATGCCGCCAATCAGATTGCGCACAGCACCCCCTGCTCCCACGCTGGCAAGCATCGACAAGCCAAAGATCGTGAGAGCAAAATATTCTGGCGGTCTGAATTCATAGGCAACCCGGGCCAGCATAGGCGCGGCAAAACACAGCACAATAATCGAGAAAATGCCGCCAATCGTGCTGGCAACAACGGCGATGCCGAGCGCCCTTCCAGCCTCACCACGTTGGGCGAGGGGAAAGCCGTCAAAAGTGGTCGCCGCAGCCGCCGAGGTGCCAGGCGTATTGATCAGGATTGCCGTGATCGACCCGGCAAAGGTTGCCGAGACATAGAGCGTCGCCAAAACCGCAATGGCATGTACAGGCGACATCGTCAGGGTAAATGGTAACAGCAGCGCTGCGCCAGTTGTGGCGCCAAGCCCGGGCAATACGCCAATCACGATGCCACCAATAGTGGTGACAAAGATCAGCATCAGCAGATAAGGGTCCAGCATAACCGAACCAATGGCCGAAAGTGCCTCATACATTGCGTATTTCCCCTAACCGTAATACCAGTTTGTGATCAGCCCACGCGGGAATCTGATCTTCAGCACTTCGTCAAAAATCAAAAACAACGTCAGCGGCACGGTCAGCGCGACAAGTCCGGCAACATGCAGCCGGCGCTCCCCCCATGACACGCTGAGCAAAAACACGACGGCGGCAATCGCAATGAAAAAATCCGCATAGGTGGTCAGAATATAGAACAGGGCGAACAGACCAATGCTGATCCAGGTGGTCGGGCCTTCCATCTTTACCGGTTCAGGCGGATTTTTCAGATTCTGCCAGATCATGATGCCAACCAACAACAGATTGATCACCATCAGGAAAATGGGAAAAGATCGCGGCTGCATACTGGCCCCGACAATCAATGGCGGCGACGTTCTGAGCTGTAGAGCGAGGTAGATGATCACCACCGAGAACAGGGCAATGATACCTGGAATAACTAACGGTCGCATGGTGATTGGCCCCTGTCACAAAACCGGTGAGCAGCACAACAACACTGCCCACCAAAAAGTTTGGACAGAAGTCCTATTCGATCAAACCCATTTCCTTGAGGGCTGGACCAAATTCGTTGACCATCATCTTGATCTGCTCACCCCAAGCTCCAGATTCCATCGGCGAGGTGTTATCAAGGCCAGAATTCATCAGATAGGCCTGATAGAGTGAGTGACCCATAGCCTTCATCATCGCTGCTTCCATCTCGGCGCGGCGCTCTTCAGAGACACCAGCATGAGTGACAAAACCGCGGGTTGTTGACAGAACCAGATCGATGCCCATTTCCTTGGCGGTCTTTGCCGCTGGGATCGGGTCCATGCGGTTCTCACCAAGAATAACCAGTGGACAAAGATCGCCTGCCTCGATTGGGGCTGATGCCTCAGACAGGTTCAGTGTGCCAACATCGACAGCACCAGCGACAACCTGTGTTGCCAGCTCACCGCCACCACCAAATGGAATGTAAGTCGGCATCGGCTGACCCGTGCGCTTGGCCCACAGATAGACAGTCAAATGGTCGATTGTACCTGATGATGTGCCACCAAATTTCATGGCATCGCCATTCTTCATGCCAGCAACAAACTCCTCAGGGGTCTTGTAGGGGCTGGTCTTGCAGTTGACCATCAGGATCTGCGGGTCATTGGTACCACGGGCGATTGGTGCCATCTCCTCGACTTTCAAGTCGGTCATGCCTTTGGCCATAGCAATGGCGTGACCAACGGTGAAGGTCAGGATTGTATTGCCATCAGCTGGGCGGCTGTGAAAATACTGCATCGCCGCAGCACCGCCGCCACCACGCTTGTTGACAACAACCATGTCTTGCTTGAGATGCCGACGTGTCCGGATCATCATCATTCTTGAGTTGACGTCGGTACCACCACCGGCACCAGCGTGGGTGACAACCTCAATAGTACCCTCCGCTGCAATTGCGGGCGCTGTTGTCATGGCCATAACACCGGCCATTGATGCGATACCGACACCGGCCGCAAGAATCTGCTTTGTATTGAACATTTGGTTCCTCCCAGAACTTTAAAATCAGAATATTTTACTCACTCGGTTTGACCAGTGTTATCCGGCCGCTTATTTGTTGCTGCCCCGGTCAATGCCGACACGGCATTCACCCGAACCTTCGCTGCAAAACGGCATCATACATGCCCCGTTACCGTATTATGGTATACCAAAATTTCTGGCGAAACAACGCTCAATTACGCAAAAGGAACATTGCCTGAAATGTATCGTAACTGTCGTTTAACTTGTTGATTTATTTTATATGTCTTTAAAGTTAATCACCATCAAGCGGATCACTCGACAACAAGACCTGCCTCACTGGCGCGTGCCACCATATAATCCCGCCCCGTCAGCATATCCTCGATGCTGGCAAAGCCATTCATATAATGTCCCTTGTAACCCAAACCTTCTATCTTGGTGAACATCGCGCCAAAATCGATTGTGCCCTCACCGGGTCTCTGATGGATCTCGTAGGAGCCGTTATTGTCGGCAAGCCGCACCTCATGGCACAGTGAAAAATCCATTGCGTCGATAAAACCATCAATGCCAACACCAGGCAGAAAATGCGCGTGGTTGGCCGTAAAGGACCAGCGCAACGCCGGGCTCTCGATCTGGCGGAAGAAATGCATGCATTCTGCTGGTGTCACCGGCATGTAATTGACTTCAGCCAGCACCGGCTCCCAGTTCAGATTTTCGAGGAGCAGAAGCACATTCTGGCTTTCAGCGTAATCCGCAATGCGCCGCAACCGGTCGATTGACGCCTGCATGCGCAAGTCACGGCAGGCAGTAAAATGATAGCCTCCATGGACGATGATCCACCCGGCACCAACCTTGCCAGCAAGATCAATATAGGCACGCATATATTGATCAACAGCGTCTCGGCAGAATGGTGAAATTTCGGCAACATTCACACCGGACAGGGTATGCAATCCCAGTTTGACACCGTGGGTATCGGTCAGGCTACGAACGTGCCGACAACGTTCATCATCGAAGGACTCAAGCTGGTTTGGCGCTATGTCGGTCTGCGCATCAATGAAATGAACATCATTGGCCGCAGCCCAGACAATTCCTTCCTCGACCGGAACACGCCTTCCAAGATCAATACCTATTCGTTGCTTCAGATTGAGCTGTGTCATCATTTCTCCCTTTGTCCAAAACCCACTTTAACATCAAAGGCGTCTAGCGACCCTTAAAGGCGGGCTTTCGCTTTTCCATGAAGGCGCGGCGGCCCTCAACATAGTCTTCACTCTCAAAACAGCCTGTCACCATAGCCTCGATACGGGCCAGATCACGATCGCTGTCAGGTTTATGCAGTTCATGAGTTATGGCCTTGATCGATGCCATGGTAAGCGGGGCGTTCTCGGCAATGCGCGTGGCATAATCGGCAACATAGGCGGACAGCATGTGCACCGGCATGACCCGATTCACCAAGCCCATTTCGTGCGCTTCATCGGCAGTGAACTGACGTGCCGTAAAAAATATCTCTTTGACCATCGACGGGCCGACCAGATCAGCAAGCCGTTTAACCCCCTCAAATCCATAACCAACACCTAGCTTGGCAGCTGGCACGGCAAATCGGCTTCGGTCCTCGCAGATGCGCAGATCACAGGCAACCGCCAATCCCATACCCCCGCCAATACAATAGCCTTGGATCATTGCAATGGTCGGCTTGGGAAAGCCAAAAACAGCATCGTAGAATGTCTTTGTGGCGGCGCTGTATGTGGCAACGTCGTCGCTGCTTGACCGTTCCTTTTCAAATTTGGAGATATCGGCACCAGAGGCAAAGGCCTTGCCGCCTGCCCCCTGAATGACCAGTAACCGCGCCGACGGATCGGCTGCCATTGCCGCCACCTGGGAAGCGCCAGCCTCATACATTGCCAGCGAAATGGCATTATGTCGCTCTGGATTGTTGATCACCAGATAGCCGATATTAGCCACCACACCAGCTAGAACTTTGCCGTCGGCGAAGGCGTCAAGGTCGGAAAATTTCATATGGCGCCCGCCTCTTCAAAGGCTGCTATTTCAGCCTCGCTATACTCACATTCAGCCAGAATTTCGCGCGTATGCTGGCCCAGCTTTGGCGGCGGGCGGCGGATGGTGGGTTCGGACTCGCTCATGATAATGGGTTGTCCGACGATCTGAGTTGCGCCGCGTTCCTGGCTGTCCATATCCCGGGCTATGCCCAGATGCACGACCTGAGGGCTGGAAAAAACCTTGTCGATGCTGTTGATCTCCCCGCATGGCACGCCGACCTTGTTGAGGCGGGATATCCAGTTATCAGACGTGTCAGCGCGGGTGTTCTCACTGATCAGTGCATTCAGCGTGTCGCGGTGCTCACTGCGGGACTCGGCTTCGGCATAGATATCCGCGTTCAATCGTGTATCGCCGATCTCGTCCTTCAAACGCTGCCAGATATGTTGCCCCGCGGCAGCGATATTGATATGGCCGTCAGCTGTCTCAAAAACCCCAGTTGGAATTGATTTGGGATGGTTGTTGCCAGCCTGATGCGGCACCTCACCATCCATCAGCCAGCGTGTGGCCTGAAAATCGAGCATGGCGATCTGCGCCTGCAAAAGAGAGGTTTGCACCCATTGACCTATGCCCGTTTTTTCCCGGCCAAGCAAGGCCAGCAGCACACCCTGCGCCGCAAAGCCACCAGCCGTCAGATCTGCAATTGGAATGCCGACGCGCATCGGCCCCTCACCCGGCGCACCGGTGATCGACATCAGTCCGCCCATACCCTGGGCGATCTGATCAAATCCGGGACGTGTGGCAAGTGGTCCATCCTGGCCAAAACCAGAGATCGACGCATAAACGATGCGAGGATTGATCGCCTTGATCGTCTCATAATCAAGGCCGAGGCGAAATTTTACGTCCGGCCTGTAATTCTCGACTATGACATCGGCGTTGGTCGCCAAACGCTTGAAAATGGCCACACCGGATTCATGCTTCAGATTGAGAATGATCGAACGCTTGTTGCGATGCAAGTTCTGGAAATCCGAGCCATCACGTGATCCACCCATATCCGCACCCGCCGCATTTGGTGCCTCAATCTTGATTACATTCGCGCCCCAATCAGCGAGCTGCCGCACACAGGTCGGCCCGGAGCGAACACGTGTCAGATCAAGAACAGTGATGTGTGACAGGATATCGCAAGCAGGTTCAAACGCCATTTTTTCCTCGGTAACTTTTCAGATTCTGTCCCTGAAACCCAGCGACACCCCTGACTCTAAAAATTGTATACCAAATTAAGAAGCTATTACCCGGGTATGTCAATCGCCTTTGCCCGCGGCCTTTTGGACGCATTGAAATTGATCTGCGTTGTGAAACAGGGTACATCTTCTGCCGTTACATGCTTGGGATGGGTTCGATGACAAATATTCTTTATGATGGGGTTTTCGCGCCCCATGCCGCTAGCGATAAGGTCTTTTTGTTCACACCCAACGGCGACGTCAGTTTCGCCGTTTTCACCCAGATGACAAACCGTTTGGCCAACTGCCTTGTCGAAAATGGCATGCAGTCCGGTGACAGGGTGGCGGTACAGGCGGAAAAATCGGTTACACAGCTGGCGCTTTATGCCGCAACTATCAAGGCGGGGGGTGTTTATCTGCCGCTCAACACTGGGTATACACCACATGAGCTGGATTATTTTGTTGGTGATGCAAAGCCGGCGATTGTCGTCGCCGCCGACAGTGTCAGCGCGGCCATTGCGCCGCTGACGGAAAGCATTGGGGCATCATTGTTGACGTTGAATGCCGATGAGACCGGAAGCCTCACCCAGCAGGCAGACACAGCCTCGCCAGATTTTGTAACCGTGGCGCGTGGCAGTGAAGATCTGGGAGCCATTCTCTATACTTCAGGGACAACCGGGCGATCCAAGGGGGCAAAGCTGTGCCACCGCAATCTGCTGTCAAACGCTGAGGTGTTGGCCGAGAGCTGGCAATTCAGCGGCGATGATGTGTTGCTGCACATGTTGCCAATCTATCACACCCACGGGCTGTTCGTTGCCAGCAACCTACTCTGTATGGTGGGCGGCAGCATGATCTTCCTGCCAAAATTCTCCGCTGCTGATGCGCTGGCCTGGATGCCGCAAGCCACCAGCATGATGGGGGTTCCGACCTTTTATACGCGGCTTCTCGATGCCCCCGAATTTACCCGCGAGGCTGCGATCCATATGCGGCTGTTCATTTCCGGTTCTGCGCCCCTGTTGGCCGAGACACATGTCCAGTTTGAGGAACGCACCGGCAAGATGATCCTCGAACGCTACGGTATGACCGAGACCAATATGAGCATTTCAAACCCTTATGAGGGCGCACGCATCGCCGGCACCGTGGGCAAACCTCTGCCCGGGGTGGAGATTCGCATTGCTGATGCCGAAACAGGCGCGCCCGTTGCACCTGGTGAAATTGGAATCATCGAACAACGCGGCGACAACGTGTTTTTAGGGTATTGGGAAATGCCTGAAAAGACATCTGAATCTTTCCGTAATGACGGGTTTTTCATCACTGGCGACATGGCGCAACAGAATGCGGATGGCTACATCACCATCGTTGGCCGGGACAAGGATTTGATCATTTCTGGCGGTCTGAACGTCTATCCAAAAGAGATCGAGGGGCTGATTGATGAATATCATGGTGTTCTGGAATCAGCGGTAATCGGCGTCCCCCACCGAGACTTTGGTGAGGCCGTGGTTGCTGTTATCGTATCGTCCGATGGCCCTCTTGATACCGATGCCATCCGTGCCTCACTTGCCGGCCGGATTGCCAAATTCAAACAACCAAAGGCGGTCATTCTGGCAGACGCCCTGCCAAGAAACACCATGGGCAAGGTGCAAAAGGCTGAATTGCGGAAAACCCATGCAGATCTGTTTGCATGACAGCTTATCCAGCACCGCGTCGGCTTTTCTCGCGCCATAGGATGAACACTGACGAGAGCACAATGACGATGCTGCCAACAACAATTTCAAAAGTCAGCATTTCACCAAAGACCATGATTCCGGCGATGATGCCAAACGGAACCGAGAGATAGCGAAACGGCGCGAGCAGGCTGGCCGGGGCAAGCCGGTGGCTGAGTGCAATAAAAAACTGCTGAAAGCTGGACAGAGCACCAATCAGCACGAGGATGACAAGACTGGTCTGATCCACTGGCATCCTTTCACCTTGCCAGACAAAGAGCAGCGCAAACAGCATTGCGCCAGCGCCATTGTACCAGATGGCGGTGCTGGCCGGGTTGTCACTACGGCCTAGCTTGCGCAGCATCACCAGCATCAGAGCCCCAAAAAAGGGAGCCCCAAATCCCAGCATCACACCCACTGGTGACCAGCCGTCAGCACCCGGGCTGATGACCATAATCGCGCCCCCAAAACCGACAATCACGGCCGTCCACCGGCGCCACCCAACATGTTCACCAAGCAGAAATGGCGCAAGAAAAGTGATAAACAAAGTCAATGTCTGAAACAGCGTTGTGACCTTGGCCAGCGGCATCAGATCAAGCGCCGCATAGAAACAGGTCAGGCTGCTCAGCCCCGCGATAATCCGTGCGGCCAGAATGCGATATTGCGAAACAGCGAATGCGGAACGCCCATGCTGAAGAACCGCAACAAGGATTAAAAGTGGCAAACACAGCGCATAGCGGAACATCAGAATAGTGATGATTGAGAAATCTGGAGCGATAAATTTCACCAGCACTGAAATACCCACAGTCAGCAGGATTTCAGCGATTCCAATGGAGACTCCAAGGGGAATGTTGAGATGGCGATCAGACTGTTTTGCAGCATCCACCATCACAGGTAACCAGAGCGAGGAATGAGCGTCACATCAGCCCTCGATGTCGAATTGATCGACATATTTATCTGAAATGCTGATCCCAAGACCCGGCAGCGTATCATCCAGATCGAGGTGACCATCAACAGCGTCTGGATCACCATCGAAGATATAGTAGAAGAGTTCATTGCCAACCTCGACATCAAAGACCGGGAAATACTCGCTGATCGGGCAATTGAAATTGGCCATCGTAAGGTGATAATTATGCATCTGTCCGGCATGTGGAATCACCGGAATCTGGTGCGCCTCGGCAACCGCGTTGATCTTCTGGGCGGCGGTAATGCCACCGACACGGTTGGTGTCATATTGCAGAACGCTGACGGCCTTTTCCTGCAATAGCTGTGCACAGCCAAGCAGCGAGAATTCATGCTCGCCACCGGAAATCGGTATAGGCCCGCGGTTGAGTTCGGCATAGCCCCGCAAATCATCGGCGATCACGGGTTCCTCGAGCCAACGCGGCTCAAATTTCTCAAGCTTGGGAAGCATGCGACGGGTGTAATCAAGGTTCCAGCCCATATAAGCCTCAAGCATGATGTCGGTATCATAGCCGATCACCTCACGAACCGCCTCGACGCGCTTCAGATTTTCCCGCATCCCGGCCATTCCGTCTTTCGGTCCGTAGCCAAAGCGTGTCTTGAAACCGGTATAGCCATTTTTCAATGCCTCTTCGGCTTCCGCCTGCATGGCCTCGATCGCCCCCGCATAGAGTTTCGAATAATAGACCGGGATTTTTTCCTTGGTACGCCCCCCGAGAAGTTTGAAAACCGGCTTGTTAGCCAGCTTTCCCATGAGATCCCAGATGGCAATATCTATGGCTGAAATAGCAACCATGCCAACACCTTTGCGCCCCCACGCATGGGTGCGGCGGTACATTTTTTCCCATAGATAGGCGTAATCAAACGGATCCTCATCAATCACCAGCGGTGCATAGAACTCGTCAATGGCTTTTTTCGTCAATGACGGGGCAAGCGCCGCATTGCCGATGCCGACAGTGCCGCAATCGGTCATGATCTCACAGGTGAGCCACTGGTGAAAGCGGAAGGAACTCATCGCATCACCCCGCTCCCACAGCGCGTCTGACGCATTAGTACAGAAATTTCCCTGTGGCGGAACGGTTGGCCCTTTCCAGTTCCAGACGCGTGCCCTGACCGACATTATTTTTGCCATATTCCTGTCACTCCCCCACAATACGATCGTCCATCCTAAATTTGGTATACCGTTTTCGCAGGCGGCAAATCAAGATCAAATCTTGGTAGGCATTTTGTAGTCGCTGTGATATGCACCTCCCACCTTACAGGCGCGGCGGGCGTGATGGAATGGTAGACATAACGGACTTAAAATCCGTGGGCCCTAGGCCGTGGGGGTTCAAGTCCCCCCGCCCGCACCACCCAGCAGATGGGCCGACCGGGTTCGGCATCACTTTCCTCTTGGACTTTCCTCTTGGTGAAACGCCACAGCGCCGATATTGATATTGCTGCTCATGGGCAAAATAGCCTAACGTGATGTTGGGATATCAGGACAAAGTTAAATGTTTATTCAGGGAATTTAGAGATTATGAAAATTACAGGCAAGAAGGCCATCGTCCTCGGCGGCACCTCAGGAATTGGTTTGGCGACAAGTATCAGGCTTGTTGAGATGGGAGCAAACGTTGTCGCCGTCAGCCGCGACCCAAGCAAGGCTGGCGATGTGCCTGCCGGCATTCGCCTCGCCGCGCTGGACACTCGTAACGAGAGCGATGTGCACGCCTTCTTCGAGGCAGAGGGCAAGATTGACATTCTGGTTAATTCGGCAACAGGTGGCTCACGCGCCTTCGGCCCATTTCTGGAAATGGATATGCAGGGCTTTAAAGGATCATTCGACAAGCTATGGGGCTACGCCAATGTCGTTCGCCATGGCGCTCCGCATGTCGCAGATGATGGTGCCATTGTTCTGGTGAGTGGCAGCCCGGCACGCAGGCCAAAGCCCGGCCAGATTGCCCTGTCTGCTGTTGGCGGTGCTGTCGAGGCGCTAACACGGGCATTGTCTGCAGAAATTGCACCAAAACGGATCAATGTTGTGTCACCCGGGATTATTGATACGCCGATGGTCGCGCTGAGCGGTGAGGAACGCGATAAGCATTATCAGAACGTTACCAAGTCGCATTTGATCGAGCGGGCTGGCACTTCTGAGGAAATCGCCAGCGCAATTATCTTCGCCATCGAAAACGACTATGTCACAGGCACGACAATCGATGTCGATGGCGGCTGGCTGACGGCGCAATAGCCACTATCTATTGGTCGCGCAGATGGGTGATAGTGACACCAAGCTGTTCCAGCGCCAGATCGGGCATGATCAGAAAGCCCAGAAAATTAGACAAGATAATCGGCTGCTGGGGGCGCACTGAAACCTCCAGCCCTCCGCCCTGTTTCAACAGGGTTTCCAATGGTCTGGCCATGCGCCGCCCATTGCGCGGCAACATCCCTTCCAGGGTCTGTGTCAGCATCGACCGCAAACTGCTCCGCATCTCGGCTGGGCTAACATTTTGTTCTGCCGCCATCACATCAACCAAAGTGTCGACCAGCCCGGCATCAAGGTAAGTCGCATTCAAACTGGCCAGTTCAATGCCGCCAATCAGATTGAGCATCTCACTCTCTTTTGCCCTGCCCTGCGCTGCCATGCTTTCGAGCGCGACAAGCGTGGCCAGCTTGACCTCAAAACCTGAGACCAACTCCAGGGACGCCATTTCATCCATTACCAGATTGAACGCGTGTTCGGCGCGCAGCTCACCACCCACGAAATTGGCAATCTGTGACACCGCAAAATCAAACTCTGCCGCACGCAAGCCGCGCGCCGCCAGCGTGTCGGCAAGCTCTTTGAACTCTCGGTTGACCGTGCCAAGGTCAAAACGCAAATCATCAATCAACAGCCCGCCATTTCTGGCATAACGCTCGCCCGTCGGCAGCGCGTCAAAGACAAAGTCCAGCGTCTCCACATTGCCGACTGTGACCGTGGCCGACTCATCGCTGAATTCGATCCCCCGAACCTGCAGAAAACTGTCATCAAAAAAGCCAGCTGCACCAGCGTCAAAAGAGACGTTCCTGACCGGACTATGCTCGCCAAGCAACACGCCAAAATCCACATTTCGCGCAATTGCGCTGGAAAAACGTAGATCCTCGCCGGTGATCTCTGCATTGATCACCTCAAGGGATTTGACAAAAAAACTGCCTTCCTTGGGCTGACCGCCGGTTTCCAGATCAATCTGATCAGCTGTCATCACCAACTTATTATCGACAAAGTAGGAGACTCCCTGCATCTCGCCGCTATACCGCCTGACGTCAAAATTGCCTGATTCGAAGGAAATCCTCTGCGTCTCGTCAATATCGATGGATATCTGCGCCGCTGCACCGGTCGCAAGGAAGCAGGCAAGCATAGCGCCGGATCTGAGAAACCACGGCCGCCAGCTGCGAGGCACACACCCTGTCATTATCAACATCTCCTCTTTCAAACCTTGCCGATAAGTCAAACGGCCTTTGGGGCCGCGATGATCACATAGAATTCCATACATTGAATTCCACACAACGAATTTCACACACAATTGGCCTTCCATCTGGGCCAAATGGTAATCACATATAAGTTTGTATATAGTAAGTAATTGGGAACAAGTAAAAAGCCACCATGTTATTTTTTCCACTCTTTGACGATAATCCAACCCGGCGCCAGCCCTACGTGTCGTGGCTGATTATCGCCACCTGCATCATTGTCTTTTTCTGGCAGGAATCACTTGCTCCCGCGAGTGAACGTGAGGCCATATTCCAGCTTGGCTTCATTCCAGCCAACGCCAGCGGCATCGCGCCACTTCCGGCTGATTTTGCCCTGCTGCCAGCTTGGATGACCATCTTCACCTCCATGTTTCTGCATGGTGGTTGGATGCATATCGGTGGCAACATGCTTTATCTCTGGATTTTTGGAGACAATGTCGAGGAATCGATGGGGCGGTTCAAATTCGTCCTGTTTTATGCACTTTGCGGGATTGCAGCGGCATTTGCGCAATCTGCCGTGGATCCGGCTTCGCGGATCCCAATGATCGGTGCATCAGGGGGCATCGCCGGCATTTTGGGCGCCTATCTGATGCTGCATCCCAAGGCAGCGATTCGGACTTTTGTACTGATCATCATTTTTGTCAGATTCATCAACCTGCCCGCATGGATCGTTCTCAGCATCTGGATTGGCGGCCAGTTCGTCGCTGTGCCGAATGCACTTGCCAGCGATGGTGGGGGCGTTGCCTATTTTGCGCATATTGGCGGCTTTGCCGCAGGGATGCTTCTGATACCATTTTTCAAACGGCGGGATGTGCCGCTCTTTGGCCGCGATGACACGCCGACTCAGAACTGGACAGGACAACCGATCAGCTTCTCCACCATCAAGGCAGAGGCACGTCACAGGTATCGGTCCGGCCGGGGGCGGGACCCGTTGGGCTCCCGGCGGATCAACCGGCCAGCCCCTCCAGCGCAAAACGACAGTAAAACAGACGAAAAAACCACCAAACAGGTAACGCGTGGATCCGTGCCAACGGTGAAACGATGTCCGGCTGAAAAGCGCGGTCCCTGGGGCTAGGCAGTATCACCGGCAGCAACAATGAACGCATCAGCACCGGTTGCTTTCACCGCCGTGGCGACCGCCTCAGCCGCCTGTTCGGCAACGGCCTCATCAAGCCCGCTGATGACAACGGCCGTGCCAAAATTTCCCGGTTTGAACCAGGGATAACTGCCGATGGAGATGCCGTTATGCGCGGCCTGTACATTGGCAAGAATGGTGGCAATTGTACCCTCACCTGTGGCGCATTGTACGGTAATCCGGGTCATCACAACGCCACCCGGCAGGCGGGAAGCCAACCCCTCGAACATCGCCTGCAGGATTGACGGCACACCCGGCAGAACATGCACATTCTCAAGAATGAAACCCGGTGCAGCACTCAGCGGATTGTCAATCAACGTGGCGTCCTTTGGTATGTCGGCCATCTTCTGTCGTGCGGCGTTGAATTCCAGATCTGTATTCTGGTAGTGCTTTTGCAATACTGCCTCGGCCTCGGGATGTCGGATCACCTGTTTGCCAAAGGCCGCTGCAATGGCATCAGTAGTGATATCATCATGAGTGGGCCCTATCCCGCCACTGGTGAAGACAAGGTCACACCGCGCCGACAAGTCGAGAACCGTATCGATAATCACCTGTTTAATGTCGGGAATGATCCGCGCTTCGTGCAACGTAATACCCATCGCGCCAAGCTGTTCAGCCAGCCACCCAATGTTTTTGTCTTTTGTGCGGCCTGACAGGATCTCGTCACCAATCACGATGATCGCCGCTGTCGGATTCGGTTGTGCGGGCTGGGACATCTATACTCTTTTCTATAATTTTGCGACTGCGACCTTATGTAGTGCCATCGGGGGCCGGCAAAAAGGGTGCACACCCATTTCTGCCTTAAATACCGTTAAAATACTCCAGCGGGGGCTTGGCAGGACAACCTTTTGGCTTTAGTGCTATGCCCTGGCTGACAGCAACCCGACCACAGCAGGCAAGACAATGCGAAACGAAGCAGTTATGCGCCACACAGAAGATGGTTTTGCCGGTATGCGCGCGGCCGGAAGGCTGGCCGCAGAGGTGTTGGATATGATCGCGCCACATGTCGTGGCCGGGGTCACAACAGAAGAACTCGACAGGCGCTGCCATGATTACATCCTTGCGCATGGTGCCGTGCCGGCTCCGCTAAATTACAAGGGCTTTCCAAAATCCACCTGCATCTCGCTAAACCATGTTGTCTGTCACGGCATTCCCGGTCCAAAAACCCTGCGCACCGGTGACATTCTGAATATCGACGTTACGGTGATTCTGGACAGCTGGTATGGTGATACGTCACGGATGTTTTTTGTCGGAACACCATCGATCAAGGCCAAATTGCTGAGCGAGGTTACCTATGAGTGCCTGATGCGCGGCATTGCCACCGCGCGTGCCGGAAATACCCTTGGCGATATTGGCCATGCAATCCAAAGCTATGCTGAGGCAATGCGGTTTTCCGTTGTACGTGATTTTACCGGTCATGGTTTGGGACAGACATTTCACTGCGCACCAACGGTGTTGCACTACGGCAACCCTGGAACAGGACTGACGCTGGAACCCGGCATGATCTTCACCATCGAACCGATGATCAACGCCGGCAAGGCTGAGACAAAAATTCTTGGTGATGGATGGACCGCGGTCACCCGTGACAAATCCCTGTCTGCGCAGTTTGAACATTCGATTGGCGTAACCGAGGGCGACCCGGAAATTTTCACTCTGTCACCTGCCGGGCACACACAACCGCCTTACAGGTGATCATTTCCTGCGATCTGTTAACTATTTTTTTAGGATCAATGCTGTACCAAAAGGTATGGTTGACCATCACACAAAAGGACATCGCCAGCGCATGCGTGAAAGGTTGCTGAGCAAAGGCGCCGAAACGCTGACCGAGCTGGAGATACTCGAAATGCTTTTGTTTGCCGGGCAACCGCGCGGTGACACAAAACCTCTTGCCAAAAGTCTGATGCGGCAATTCGGGTCGCTTGCTGCTGTGCTACGAGCGCCCGTGCAGCGCCTGGCCGAACAGCGTGGGCTCGGTGATGCGTCCATTAGTGCGCTGAAACTCGTTGACGCAGCCAGCCTAAATCTGGCGCATTCCGATATCCACAACCGTCCGGTACTGACCAGTTGGGGGGCGGTCAAACATTATTGCATCAACCGGCTTGCGCATGAACCGATCGAGTATCTGATCATGCTTTGTCTTGATAACCGCAATCGCCTGATTGCCGAGGAAACATTGTCAAAGGGCACCGTTGACCAAACCCCGGTTTATGTGCGTGAGGTGATCAATGCCGCGCTGAAACATCATGCGCAGGCCGTGATCCTTGTTCACAACCACCCGAGTGGAGAGACAACGCCATCGTCAGCAGATATCGAGATGACCGAGGAATTGCAGCGCGCGCTCAGCCTGGTGACGGTTGATCTGCATGACCATTTGATCGTCGCCGGCACACAATGTATTAGTTTCAAGTCACTGGGCCATCTATGATCTAGGCGTTGTCGCAGCTATTTGTCAGGTGACGTGACCTTGTCCTTGGCTTGGCGGGTCAACTCCCCAGCGCGTCGACTCGCCCGCAACAGACCCGGTTTCGCCGCCTCTAACGCCTTGCCAGCTGCCTCACCAGCCTTTTTCTGAACAGTTGGATTCCGTGCAGCCTGCATTAAGGCGCCAAAAATGATCCGACGTAACAGCATCTTGTGGTTATCCTCGCATTACAGCCACAAATTGTAGGTTCAGCACTGGTTTTTATCCGCATGTGATGGTACAACTTGGACCGATCCAACGCAAAGGAAATTGACCGCATGATTCCGCGATATTCTCGGCCAGAAATGAGTGCCATCTGGTCGGAGGAAAGTAAGTTTCAAATCTGGTTCGAAATTGAGGCTCATGCCTGTGACGCGCAAGCTGCACTTGGCGTGATCCCTGCCGAAGCGGCGCAAACAGTTTGGGAAAAAGGCACCTTTGACATCGACCGCATCAACGAGATTGAGCGCGAGACAAAACATGATGTTATCGCTTTTCTGACAAATCTTGCCGAACATGTTGGCCCGGAAGCGCGCTTTGTTCACCAAGGGATGACGTCCTCAGACGTTCTTGACACCACACTTGCGGTGCAGATGACGCGCGCCAGCACCCTCATGCTTGAGGGAATTGAGCGTCTGTTGATCGCATTGCGTACGCGCGCGTACGAGTTCAAGCGCACTCCAACCATTGGCCGCAGCCATGGCATCCACGCCGAACCAACCACCTTTGGCCTGAAACTTGCCACGTTCTACGCCGAATTTGCCCGCTGTTACCGCCGCCTGCGGGCAGCGCGTGACGATATCGCCACCTGTGCCATTTCCGGGGCTGTAGGCACATTTGCCCATATCGATCCCGCCGTTGAATCCCATGTCGCGGCAAAGATGGGGCTAACAATCGAACCTGTCTCGACACAAATCATCCCTCGTGACCGGCACGCGATGTTCTTTGCAACACTTGGGGTGATCGCAAGTTCAGTTGAGCGTCTGGCAACCGAGATCCGTCATATGCAACGCACCGAGGTTCGGGAGGCGGAGGAATTCTTTTCTGCGGGACAGAAGGGTTCATCGGCGATGCCGCACAAGCGCAACCCCGTATTGACCGAAAATCTGACAGGCATCGCGCGAATCGTGCGAGCCGCTGTTACGCCGGCACTGGAAAATGTGGCGCTCTGGCACGAACGTGATATCTCGCACTCATCCGTGGAACGCGTGTTCGGCCCAGATGCTACAATCGGCCTTGATTTTGCCCTGCACCGGCTCGCTGGCGTGATGGAAAATCTGTTGGTCTACCCAAAGCAAATGCAGGCTAATCTTGATCAGCTTGGTGGACTCGTTCATTCGCAGCAGGTTCTGTTGGCGCTCACCCAAGCCGGAGTGAGCCGGGAGGACGCCTACAAATTTGTCCAGCGAAATGCGATGCGGGTATGGCAGGAGGGTGGCAGCTACCTTGATCTGCTGAAATCCGACGAAGATGTGCGGGCCCACCTCGATGATGCGGCGCTGGAATCCCTGTTCGATCTGGACCAGCATTTCCGCCATGTCGATACAATCTTTGACCGTGTTTTTACCGATCAACCAGCAACAGATGCCGCATAGGGGACTGACGCACACATGACTGACAGACAGCAGCTTTATGAAGGCAAGGCAAAGGTCATTTTTGAGGGGCCAGAGGACGGCACACTCGTTCAATATTTCAAAGATGATGCGACCGCTTTCAACGCGCAGAAGAAAGATGTGATCACCGGCAAGGGCGTGCTGAACAACTATATCAGCGAGCACATCATGCAGGCGGTGGAGCAGATCGGCATTCCCACGCATTTTCTTGAACGGCTGAATGACAGGGAACAGCTGATCCGCGAGCTCGAGATCATTCCGGTTGAAATTGTAGTGCGCAATGTGGCTGCTGGCTCGATCTGTCCCCGGCTGGGGCTTGAGGAAGGATCTGCCCTGCCCAACACGCTGGTGGAGTTCTGCTTAAAGGATGATGCTCTGGGTGATCCGATAATCGCCGCCGAACATATCACAACATTTGGCTGGGCCAGCGCGGATGAGCTGGATGTCATCTATGATGACACGCTGCGGATTAATGACTTTCTGACAGGATTGTTTCACGGCATCGGTGTGAGGCTGGTTGATTTCAAGCTGGAATTCGGCCGCGAGCAGAGAGAAGATGGGGTAAGAGTGATTCTTGCTGACGAGATTAGCCCGGATAACTGCCGCCTGTGGGACGCACAAACGAACGAGAAAATGGACAAGGATAGGTTTCGGCGCGACCTTGGCGGCCTGATTGATGCCTATCAGGAGATTGCCCGTCGCCTCGGTGTCACGGTACCGGATCTGGCCTAGCGACAATCACAACAGACAAACTGACAGCAACATACCAAAGGTAGACACATGCAAGTCATCGTCAATATTTCACTCAAAGAAGGGGTTCTGGACCCCCAGGGTCTGGCCATCGCACGGTCATTGAATGATTTGGGATTTCAGGAAGTTGACGGAATTCGTGTCGGCAAGAGAATTGTCCTTGAAGTTGACGAAACCGATGAGGCAAGGCTTCACCAGCGTGTTGCCAAGATGTGCGAGACGTTGCTGTCAAACACGGTGATCGAAGATTACAACATTGACATTCCAGACGGACAATAATGATGAGCCTCACCTCAATGCGAATTGCCATTCTTGTTTTCCCCGGATCAAATTGTGATCGGGACATGATGGTAGCCATAGAAAGGCTGACAGGCCGACGCCCCTCGCTCGTTTGGCACAAGGAAAGCAGCCTTGACACGATTGATCTTGCGATCATTCCGGGCGGCTTCTCATTTGGCGACTATCTGCGCTGTGGCGCGCTAGCGGCGCGCGCGCCGGTGATTGACGCGGTGCTTGACCATGCCGCGCGTGGCGGCGCTGTCATGGGCGTATGCAACGGATTTCAGGTTCTGCTTGAAACCGGTCTCCTGCCCGGTGTTCTGGTACAGAATGCGGGGCTGAAATATATTTGCCGCAACGTTACCGTGGACGTATGCGACACCATCGACTCACCCTTCACCCAAAATCTTGAGACCGGAACGCGGCTGACCATGCCAGTCGCACATAATGAGGGGAATTATTTTGCTAGCGAGGATGAGCTGGCGCGGTTGAATGACAATGGGCAGATTGCCTTTCGCTATAAAGACGGACCTGCCCATGGGCCAGCCAATCCAAATGGATCATCGCTCAACATCGCTGGTATCGTCTCCGCCAATGGTCGTGTGATGGGCATGATGCCGCATCCTGAAAGAGCCATATCGCCCGAGTTGGGCGGCTCTGACGGTGCCACATTTTTACAGGGATGTCTGGAGGCATTGGCATCATGAGTGAACCGGAAATGACCTTTAAGAATGCAGCGTCCATGGGATTGTCAGAGGATGAGTGGGGCCTGATCCTGAAACGCCTCAAACGGACGCCAAACCTCTGTGAGCTCGGAATTTTCTCGGCAATGTGGTCAGAGCACTGCTCATACAAATCATCAAAGAAATGGCTGAAAACTCTTCCCGTAGATGGCCCACAGGTGATCGAGGGGCCGGGCGAGAATGCCGGCGCCGTCGATATTGGTGACGGTCTTGCCGCCATCTTCAAGATCGAGAGCCACAATCACCCCTCCTACATCGAGCCCTATCAGGGTGCGGCGACCGGTGTTGGCGGGATCCTGCGCGACGTATTCACCATGGGAGCGCGGCCAATGGCATTGTTGAATGCCTTGCGCTTTGGGGCCGCCGATCACGAGAAAACCAAGCATCTGCTTGGTGGTGTTGTCTCAGGAATTGGTGGATATGGCAATTGTATTGGCATTCCAACCGTTGGGGGTGAAGTCAATTTTGATGCCTCCTACAATGGCAACATTCTGGTAAACGCAATGGCTGTCGGTCTGGCCAACAGCGATCGTATTTTCCGGTCTGCTGCCACTGGCCCGGGAAACCCGGTTATTTATGTTGGTGCAAAAACAGGGCGTGACGGTATCCATGGGGCAACCATGGCATCAGCCGAATTTTCTGATGAGACCGAGTCGAAGCGACCAACCGTGCAGGTGGGCGACCCATTCACTGGCAAATTGCTGATGGAAGCCTGTCTGGAACTCATGGCCTCTGACTCCGTCCTCTCAATTCAGGATATGGGGGCAGCTGGTCTCACCTCCTCATCGGTGGAGATGGCATCAAAGGGTGGATTGGGTATGGAGATCGACCTCGATCTGGTGCCCGCCCGCGAAGAGGGCATGAGCGCCTATGAATTGATGCTCTCGGAAAGTCAGGAGCGCATGCTCATGGTTCTAAAACCCGACGCAACACAGACAGCCCGCGAAATCTTTGATAAATGGGATCTCGATTTCATGCCAATCGGTCAGGTCACCGAAACAGGCAGACTGGTCCTGCTCAAGGATGGCGTCACGGCCTGTGATATTCCGCTTGATCCCCTCGTTGATGACGCCCCCGAATATGACAGGCCGCAGGCCGAATTTGTCCCGCACCCTGTTATTGAAAGCAACACAATCACCTCGGGTGCGCCAATCAGCAACATCCTGATGCAATTGCTCGGAACAGTTGATCTTGCCAGTCGTAGATGGATTTACGAGCAATATGACAGTCAGGTCATGGCGGATACCCTGCAAGGGCCCGGAGGCGACGCCGGCCTGATCCGGGTTCATGGCAGCCAGCGCGGTTTGGCGATGTCGACAGATTGCACGCCACGCTATGTCGAGGCCGATCCGCGCACCGGTGGTGCACAGGCGGTAGCCGAGTCCTATCGCAACATCTGCGCCGTCGGGGCGCGCCCGCTGGCAATCACCAACAATTTGAATTTTGGCAACCCGGAGAAGCCAGAGATCATGACACAGATGGCGCAGTCGGTGGTGGGAATGGGCGAAGCAGCGCTGGCCCTCGACACACCCGTGGTATCCGGCAACGTGTCGCTCTACAACGAAACCGATGGGCGGGCAATCCGTCCCTGCCCAGTGGTGGGCATGGTTGGTGTGATTGATGATATTGCCAACGCTGTTAGGATCGCCCCAACGGCATCTGGTCAGACGCTGATGGTCATCGGGCAGGATAAAAGCTGCAATGATGGTTGGCTTGGTGCCTCACTATATGCCCGCCATCTGGCCGGAGAACCGCAGGCGGCACCCCCTCCTGTCAGGCTTGATTCTGAGCGCAGGACCGGCGAATTCCTGCAAGCGCAGATAGGCGCTGGCAATATCATCGCGGCGCATGATGTCAGTGATGGTGGTCTGGCCGTGACCATTGCCGAGATGTGCATGGCAGCTGGGCTTGGAGCGACCATCGCGTCGCCAGATGGAGGCAATGCCCATGGGTGGGCCTTTGGTGAGGATCAGGGCCGCTATGTGATTGCTACAGATAACGCAGAGGCATTAATCGACGCCGCCAAAACTGCCGGTGTCAGCATTTGTGTCCTTGGTATGATCTCGGCCACAGATGAATTGAAATTTGGTGAAGGTGATGCCATATCAGTTGTGAATATGAAAACCAGTGTCGAGGCAATAATCCCGGCATTGATGAATGGCTGAACAGATACCGGAGACAGCACCATGGCGATGCAAGCATCAGAAATCGAGAGCCTGATCCGGGCTGCCTTTCCCGATGCGACCATCACGATCGAGGATTTGCGCGGCGATGGTGATCACTATGCCTGTAATGTCGTGTCCTCGGCCTTCGTCGGCAAGACACGGGTCCAGCAGCATCAAATGGTCTATCAGGCGCTTGGTGGACGAATGGGTGGGGAACTGCATGCCCTTGCCCTGCAAACCTCAACCCCAAAGGGCGGGTGACAGATCGCAACCGCCAACCCAGATGTCAGCGCCACGGTTAAATCAATAAAAGGAGTTTTGAAATGTTGGATGACGCAACAAAAGAACGGATCGACGCCGATATCGCCAGTGAGGACGTGGTTCTCTACATGAAGGGAACACCTGTGTTTCCGCAGTGCGGGTTTTCAGCCGCTGTCGTGGGCGTGTTGACGCATCTCGGCGTTCCTTTCAGGGGCATCAATGTGCTTGAGGATGACAGCATCCGTGAGGGCATCAAAGCCTATTCAGACTGGCCAACGATCCCACAGCTCTATGTGAAGCGCGAATTTGTCGGTGGCTGCGATATCATCCGTGAAATGTATGAAACAGGTGAATTGACCGAGATGTTCCAGACGCAAGGGATTGACGCAAAACCGTCCTGATCACGCCTCAGGTTCGCGTCCTGCGTCCGAATCAAGGCTGACATCAAAAGTGCGGTGACCAACAATCTCGGCAATGCGGACATGGTACCAATCGTAAAATTCCAAGCGGCCCATTTTCTGCGCGGCAAGGTGTTCGACATTTACCCGCCAGTTGCGAATTGACTCGCGGTCCTGCCAATATGACACGGTTATCCCGATGCCATCGTCACCGCGCACTGACTCAACCCCGAGAAAGCCTGGTTGCTGCTGCGCCAGCGTAACCATTCTGTCAGCGGTAATCTGATACATATTTTCGTCCGACATGGTACGTTGCGCTGTAAAAATCACCGCGAAATAGGTGCCTGGCCACCCGTCTCTCATCGCTACCGGTGCTTGCTGCACCTCATCCTCAGCCATTAATCACTCCCATTACAATCAACGCTTTTAGGCACCATTTCTTTTGTGAAATAAATCCTCGAGAACCCATCTTCAAGACGGCGAGCCATCTCAACGAAACCAATCTCGGGGTACCAGGTCAAGTTCTGTTCCATGCCCTCATTCGTGTAAAGATGGTAACGCTGAACACCCCGCTTTTGCAAAAATGTCTCGCAGGCCGCAATTAAGGCCGAGCCAACGCCCCGTCCCTGCGCCTCTGGGCTTACCGCAATATTGTCGAGGAGCCATTCTCCATCCCTTTGAAGAACAATGGCATAGCCCAGAACAGAGCCCTGCTTCTTCTCACTTTGTGCAATAAAAACAGTATCTTTTAAAATATGTCCTGAAAAATTTGCGTTCATCGGTGCTGGCGGTTTGCCAATCAATGGGACATAACGTTCGAAAGACTTTCGGGCAATCAGTTTGATTGCCGGCACATCAGTGGTCATGGCCAGACGGATAAAAGGCTGTTTCTTCTCATCATCTGATGTCATGATTCATCACCGCTAAAAATAAAAGGGGCGGGACTATTTTACCACCCCTTAACAAATCAGCGATAGCAACGCTTACGTCACTAGCGGAAGCCTATCTAGCGTGAGTAATACTCGACAACCAGATTTGGTTCCATCTGAACCGGATAAGGCACCTCATCCAACGTCGGCACGCGGACGAAGGTTGCGGTAAATTTATTGTGATCAGCCTCAACATATTCGGGCACATCACGCTCAACAGAAGCAATCGCTTCAAGCACGGCGGGAATGTTCTTCGCCTTTTCCTTGAGAGCAATCTGATCCCCCGGCTTCAGCAGCACCGAGCCGATGTTGCAACGTTTGCCATTCAGCATCACATGGCCGTGGTTGATAATCTGGCGGGCAGCAAAAACAGTTGGAACCATCTTGGCGCGGTACAGAACAGCATCGAGGCGCGTTTCCAGAATACCGACCAAATTCTGGCCAGTGTCACCTTTGCCAGATGCGGCCTTGGTGTAATATTTTTTGAATTGCTTTTCACCAATATTGCCGTAATAGCCCTTTAGCTTCTGCTTGGCCATCAACTGCACACCGAAGTCAGTTGGCTTCTTGCGGCGCTGACCGTGCTGACCGGGGCCATATTCACGTGAATTTAGAGGAGATTTTGGACGACCCCACAGGTTTACACCCAGACGACGGTCGATTTTATGCTTGGCGGAATGCCGCTTGTGATCAGACTTTGCCATAACTGGCTCCTTTGATGTTGCCCGGTAGGGTTTTGGCTATCGCCGCAACCGGCATCACACCCCGCTGGTGCAATCCGCGTTCCCGAGAATGGCGGAAACTACGCACCCCGCCGGTTATTGTCAACCTGATTTATCCCCGCCATCACGGCGTTTTGTCAGCGCCTGGATGATCCCGTGCAGGGTGCTGATCTCCTGGCTTGATGGAGCAGCACGGTTGAACAACGCACGGATGTTTCTTTTGACAACAGGCGCCATCTCTGTCGACAGGAAAAACCCACCCGCATCCAGTTCATTCTCAAGCCGTTGATAGAGATAATCCCGCTCAGCAATAGGCGCCGGTAAGGTGGCTGGAGGTGATGTGGCGTGTGATGCGGCATCTGTCAACACTGCAAGCATTTCGACCCGCCATTCCCACGCCAGCAACAAAACAGCCTGCGCCAGATTGAGTGACGGATAGTCGGGATTGAGGGCAGCGGTAACAAGCACATCCGCCTGCACGACCTCATCATTGTCGAGGCCCGATGCCTCAGGGCCAAACAGCAACGCTGCCTTGCCCTGATGCGCCAGAATCTCACTGGCGACACCCCGCGGATCTGTCTCGCGCATTGGCATGTCGCGCCGGCGTGCGGATGCCGCCACGATGAAGCTCACATCATGGGCCGCCGCGGCGATATCATCATATACCGTTGCATTTTCAATGATCTGCGCACCACCAGCGGCCATCGGAACGGCAACAGGATTGGGCCAGCCATCACGCGGCGCAACAAGCCGCAACTCACTCAAACCACAATTCATCATGGCACGCGCCGTTGCACCAATGTTTTCAGCCATTTGCGGTCGTGCCAAAATGACGATAGGAGGCGCGTGACAAGACAGAGCGTGCACGTCTACCCCGTCACTTTTGGCCCGGGGACACCATCATGCTGGAGCTTCCAGATCATGCCATCTCCAAGCGCAGCAACAGACGCATCGATAATGTTCGTGGACAAACCGACAGTGCGCCAGACCGGGCCGCCCGGCACCCTGAATTCAATCATCACCCTGGTAATCGCCCCAGTGCCCGACTGCCCGTCACGGGCATCGAGAATGCGCACCTTGTAATCCACCAACTCAACATCCTCGAGGCTGGGGTAAGCCGCAATCAGCGCCTTGCGCATGGCGGTGTCAACCGCATTGACCGGGCCATTGCCAATCGCCGCCTCGTGATAGGATGCGTCGCCAACAGTGATTGTCGTCGTTGCCTCTGATTCGACGACAAGCTCACCCTTGGCGTTGAAACGGCGCTCATCCATCACCCGAAAGCGACCAATGGAAAAGTAATCTGGCACCTCGCCAAGCGCACGCCGCGCCATCAACTCAAAGCTGGCTTCCGCTGAGTCAAAAGACCAGCCCTCAAATTCACGTTCCTTGACAAGCCGGATCAATTTGTCGATCCGAGGGTCATCAGCAGCCACCTTGATCCCAAAGTCGGCAAACCGAGCCATCATGTTTGATTTACCTGCTTGATCCGAGACCAGATATTGACGCTTATTGCCGACCTTTTCAGGTGGAACATGCTCATAGGTCCTCGGATCCTTCTGCGCTGCCGAGGCGTGCAAGCCCCCCTTGTGGGCAAACGCAGCCTCGCCAACATAGGGCGCATGCGCGTTGGGCGCTCTGTTCAGGCGCTCATCCAGCATCCGTGACAACGTCATTAAACGGGGCAAATTGGCCTCAGTGATTGAGGTGCTGTACCCCGATTTCAGCATCAGATTGGGGACCAGAGTAATCAGGTCTGCATTGCCACATCTCTCGCCGATGCCATTGATCGTGCCCTGAACCTGGCGCGCACCTGCGGCAACTGCAGCTATGGAGTTGGCCACAGCGACACCCGCGTCATTATGGCAATGAATGCCCAGATTGGCATCGGGAAGATGCGCACGGACGGCCGAGACGATCTCAAACACCTCATCCGGCAACGCGCCACCATTGGTGTCACAAAGGACCACCCACGCCGCGCCGCCATCAACCGCCGCCTTTGCACAGGACAGCGCATAATCTTCATTATTCTTAAATCCGTCAAAAAAATGCTCGCAGTCAAACATCGACTCGCGGCCACGCTTTTTAGCGGCGGCAACGGATTGGCTGATCATCTCCAGATTTTCCGTCAATGTTGTCTTGATCGCTGTCTCAACATGAAAATCCCATGTCTTGCCGACAAGACAGGTCGCCGGAACCTCAGCATCAATCACCGCATTCAGTCCAGGGTCATTGGCGGTGCTGCGCCCACCACGTCGGGTCATTCCAAAGGCGACGATCTTCGCAGTTTTCAGGACAGGAGGTGTCGCAAAAAAAGCATCATCCGTCGGGTTGGCGCCGGGCCAACCAGCCTCGACATAATCCATACCGATCTCATCAAGCGCGGTCGCAATCGCCAGTTTGTCGGCATGTGTGAAGTCAACGCCGCGCGTCTGGCCACCATCGCGCAGGGTTGTATCAAACAGCCAAATCTTTTCACCACTCATTCTCACGCTCTCCCCAACGTGCAGTCAAACCGCCTGCCACAGGGTCTGGTTAGCAAAATTGATGCCGCCTGGCTAGGCACGCCGCCAGATCGTGCCATCTGGCCCGTCTTCAAGAATGACACCACCGGCCGCCAATTCATCACGGATTGCATCAGCAGCCGCAAAATCTCGATCAGCGCGGGCCTGATTACGGGCAGCTATCTTTAGGTCAATCTCCTCGTTCACCACCTCGATATCAGCCTGCATTGAGGTACTGGCTGATAAATCTGCGCTAAGGCTAACCACACCTTTTGCCCATTGATCTGCCGTCTGACCAAGAAGCCCAAGCAGCCTAGCATTTGTCTTCAGCGCGATTGCTGCATCGCCATCACCCCTGTTCGCCGCCCCCGCCAATTCATGCAGGCGAGCCATCGCCGCTGGTGTATTCAGATCATCGCACAGCGCCGCAACAACGCCGCTGTCAATCGCGCCGGCATCAAATGAGGCATCACCAACCGCCCGGTACAGCCGGTCAAGGACATTACGGGCTTCGGTCATTGCGCCGTCAGGCAATGCCGCTGGCGCACGGTAATGCGCCGCCAGCAGCGCCGCACGGACAGTCTCACCGCGATGCGTCTTGATGGCGTCACACGCCATCACAAGATTGCCAAGCGATTTTGACATTTTCTCATCACCCATCGTGACAAAACCATTATGCACCCAATATTTAGCCATGATATCAGTACCATGTGCACAGCATGACTGGGCTATCTCATTCTCATGATGAGGAAACACCAGATCAATGCCACCCGCATGGATGTCGAATGTCTCACCAAGATAATGACGCGCCATCGCCGAACACTCGATATGCCAGCCAGGACGCCCCCTTGATGTGGAAAAGGGATTGTCCCACCCGGGCTGATCATCATCGCTCGGCTTCCACAGCACGAAATCAGCCGGATCACGTTTGTAGGGCGCAACCTCTACCCTTGCACCGGCAATCATGTCATCCATCGAGCGTCCGGACAATTTGCCATAGGCTGGCATTGTCGCAACGGAAAACAGGACATGCCCGTCGGCCACATAGGCGTGCCCTTTTTCGATCAGATGACCGATCATCTGGATCATGTCGGCGATGAAGTCGGTTGCGCGCGGCTCATGATCCGGTGGCAACGCGCCAAGCGCGGCAACATCATCATGGAAATTCGCAATCGTATCGTTGCAAAGCTGGCCAATGCCAATGTTTTTGTCGCGTGCCCGATTGATGATTTTGTCGTCAACATCAGTGATATTGCGGACATAGGTAACGCGGGGATAAAGATGGCGCAGCAACCGCACCAGAACGTCAAAAACAACAATGGGGCGGGCATTGCCGATATGGACGCGGTCATAGACTGTAGGGCCGCAGGCATAAACACGGATATGTGACGGGTCCAGCGGCACGAACAGCTCTTTGGTGCCGCTCAGAGTGTTATGAAGTCGAAGTTCAGGCATGTCGGTCATGCGGTCTCTCCGCGCAGCCGCGCAAGGACTCGTTCACGCCCCATAAAAGCGAGCAGTGGAGCAATTTCAGGCCCCTTTTCACGGCCAGTCAGCGCCAGACGAAGCGGCATGAACAAACCCCTGCCCTTGGCACCGGACACCGCGCCTATCGCCTTGGTCCAATCCTGCCATATTGAGGCTTCCAAATCGCCGTCAGGAAGCAGATCAGCCGCTGCAGAGGTCACGTTGGCACTTTCGATCACCGGTGTGATCGGCTGGGTGCAAATCTGCCACCAGTCACCCGCCTCACCGACGCCTGAAAGATTATCACGCACCGCCATCCAGAACGGCTCACCGCCACCTACAGCAACTGCATCCAACCGTTCAGCCACCGCGGCAAAGGTTAGCTCCTGAACAACTTTTGCGTTCACCTGTGCAAGTTCAGCTGGATCAAATTTCGCCGTCGCCCGGCCAAAACGCGTGATGTCAAAACCATCGATGATCCTTGCCATTTGAGCCGTCGGCACCACCGGATCAGACGTGCCAATGCGCGCCAGCAAGCTGGCAATGGACATTGCCTCAATATCATTATTACGCAGTTCGGCAATCGACAAACTGCCCAAACGTTTCGACAGCCCCTCTCCATCAGCGCCGGCAAGCAACGCCATATGGCCCATCGTTGGTGCCTGCGCGCCCAACGCCTCGAACAGCTGGATTTGAGCGGCAGAGTTGGTTACGTGGTCCTCGCCGCGCAAAATGTGGCTGATACCATGGTCAATATCGTCAACGACCGATGCCAGCGTATAGATGACCCGTCCATCTGCCCGCATCAGCACCGGATCCGACAGGCTGGACATATGGTAGGCAACGTCACCACGCACCATATCATGCCAACGAACCTCCGCATCCTCCAACCGAAACCGCCAATGCGGCTGACGGCCCTCAGCCTCAAAGGCGGCAATCTGTTCCGCTGTCAATTTCAGTGCGGCTCTGTCATAGACAGGTGGGCGCCCGGCTGAGAGCTGCGCCTTGCGTTTGAGGGCTAACTCCTCGGGTGTCTCATAACAGGCATAAGCCCGTCCATCGGCGTGCAATTGCACCAGTGCTGCATCATAGCGGTCCAGCCGTTCGGATTGTCTGTCCTCAACATCCCAGGCCATCCCCATCCAAGTCAGATCAGCCCGAATACACTCCTCAAAGGCGGCGGTCGACCGTTCAGTGTCTGTGTCATCAATGCGCAGCATGAACTGGCCGCCTGCTTTGCGGGCAAAGAGAAAATTGACCAGCGCCGTGCGCAGATTGCCGACATGCAGATTGCCTGTCGGGCTGGGGGCGAAGCGAACCTTGATCTGGCTCATGAGGACTCCTTGCTGCCTGATAGATACAGCGGATTAAACCCTGAGGTTAGCGGCAAACGCCGGTCTCGACCAAAGGCAAGCGGCGTCATTTTCGGCCCAGGCGCAGCCTGAAAGCGTTTATATTCAGCCCGGAACAACAGCTGGCTGGCCCGCGCAACCTCCTCCCGGTCGTAGCCGCGTGCAATTATCGTCTCAATATCCGACATTTCCTCACAGATCGCCATCATGATGGCGTCAAGACGTTCATAGGGCGGCAGTGAGTCCGTGTCCTTTTGATCCGGACGAAGTTCTGCTGAGGGAGGCTTGTCGATGATACGTGGCGGTATCACCTCACCCGCAGGGCCGGCAGCGCCGCGTGGCAAATTCTGGTTGCGCCAGCGACACAGGTCGAAAACCTGAACCTTCCAGACATCTTTCAACGGCGCAAACCCGCCACACATATCACCGTATAGGGTCGAATAGCCCGCCGCATATTCGGATTTGTTACCGGTCGCAAGGACCATCGGGCCATGTTTGTTGGACAGCGCCATCAGAACAAGGCCACGCAGACGCGACTGGATGTTTTCCTCTGTAATGCCTGCCTCAGTGCCAAAAAACTGGCTGGCCAACATGGTATCCAGCGCCTCCATGGCAGGGCCTATGTTGATCGTGTCGAGCGGGATGCTATAGCGCTTTGCCAAATCGGCAGCATCATTAAGGCTATCCTGACTAGTATAAGGTGACGGCATCATTACCGCATGGACTTTTTCAGGACCGATGGCATCAGCCGCAATGGCCGCCACCAAGGCTGAGTCAATGCCACCCGAAAGGCCGAGACCAACGCCCGGGAATCCATTTTTTTCAACATAGTCACGAAGGCCAAGCATCAAACCGCGATATAGCGCTTCGGTGCCCTCATCAGGTGGCGTGATTTGACCGGTCAGATGAAGATCACCCAATTGATCTTTCACCTCGACGAGGGTAACAGACTCAGAAAAGCTCGGCAGATGACAGGCCAGCTTGCCCCCCATGTTAATGGCAAACGATCCGCCATCATAGACAAGCTCATCCTGGCCACCGATCATATTCACATAAATCACCGGCAACCCGGCCTCAACGGCACGCGCCACAGCATGCAGCATTCGCTGGTCTGTTTTGCCTGTCTCAAAGGGAGACGCGTTCAGCGCGATAATCATCTGCGCGCCCGACTCTGTTAGGCATTCAATCACATCGGGCGTCCACATATCCTCGCAGATGGGAAGGCCAAGTCGCAGGCCGCGCACCATGATCGGACCGGGCATTGCGCCAGCCACAAAATTTCGCTTATCGTCAAAGACGCCATAGTTGGGCAGATTGACCTTGTCACGACGCCCAATAACCTCGCCGCCATCAAGCACAAAAACACTGTTATAAATCAATCCATCTTCGGCATAGGGCGCGCCAACGATGATCGCCGGACCACCGTCTTTGGTAAGTGCTGTCAACTCGTCGATGGCGGCCGCCACCTCATCCATGAAGTCGCTGCGCAGAACCAGATCGTCGCACGGGTAGCCAGCCAAATACATCTCCGGTGTCACAATCATCGCGGCACCATTCTGTGCTGCCTTTGCGCGGGCATCGGCCAGCCGGTCAAGATTGGCCCGGACATTGCCGAGATGCGGGTTCAACTGCGCGAGCGCGATGGAAAGAGGTGGGTACATGTATCTTCGATCTATTTGCGAAACAGAAACTCTCGACCAGCCTTTACCATGGACCGGCCATCATAGGAAATAACATCAGCAGTTGCATAGGTTTCCGACCAAATCTGTGGCAGGAATGATCCGGTGCCAATCACATCAACCGGCGCATCGGCAAAGGCAAAAACACGGCACTTGTCAGGGCCAAATCCGCTCGAGGCGACTATCCGCACCTTGTCAAAACCGTTCTCATCGAGCTTTTCACGCATATGCCAAACCGCGGCAGCACTAACCCCTGTTCCCATCAGGAATTTCAGCTCCGAATCATTTCTGTATCCACGAATGGCCTGTGGCACACTGCGTTCCAGAACCGCATATGAGGATTGGGTGTCCAACCCCTCAACAAACCGGCCACCATGCGTATCCAGACGAACCGCGAGGCGTCCCTCCGCCGCCAGTTCAGGAAAGCGACGCGCCACTGCCAGCGCATCGGTGATTTCCTGACCAAAGTAATCAACCAGAACGGTCAATGGCGCATTGGGAACCGTTTGATGAAACATCTCTGCCGCCCGCACCGTAGAGCCCGCATAACCAATCAACGCGTGCGGCATGGTACCAGCACCGCGTTCCCTGCCAAAAAAATGTGCTGTCGCATCAGCCGCGCAACCGATGAAGCCAATCGCACCCGTCTTGGAGCGGGCTTTCTCGGAGCCAACGGAGGCCCCATAGGCCATCAAATCAGCCATTTCCGAACCGGCACAATGGCGCGCGTCCATCGCCAGAAACGAAACATCTGGCAATTCAACGCACATGTTGTAGGCGTTGTAAGCAGCAACGCAGGCCGCGCCCAGCCGCTGCAACAGGATCGTTTCCAAGTCGACAAGAACAGAAAACGGTCCCGTGATATAACACATGGGCTCACCTGCACCGACCCAGGCACCCTCGGGATAGGCCAGATCGATTTTTATCTTCGCGTCACGCGACTCCGCCATCGCCTGCAACCAGTCAAAGGCAAGGCGACCGGCAAACGTTACTGGGCGTCGCATAAAAACGGCATACACAACCTCAACATCCCCATGCTCCTGAACGATGGTGCGGGTGTGACGAAAATATGTGTCTGTCAGGCTCGGTTGAGCTTCCGGCGACGGACCTTTACTGACGAAATCTGCCATGAGTGCGTTCCTCTGAAAGGCGGCGCCGGGTTGGCAACAAATTGCCAACACTCGCACGCCACTGACGTTGGCCGGTCAGACCGCCTCGGATAGTGAAAGCCCAGTATCACGGCGCCTTTTCAGCAAATCGGCAATCAGGAATGCCAGTTCCAGTGCCTGCCCACCATTTAAACGCGGATCACAATGAGTGTGATAACGATCACCAAGACGAGCCTCGGTCACATCTACGACACCACCAACACATTCAGTTACATTCTGACCCGTCATCTCGAAATGCACACCACCCGGATGGGAGCCTATTTCGTCATGAACTTCAAAAAACCCTCGCACTTCAGACATAATGTCATCGACGCGACGCGTCTTGAAACCAGTGCTTGCCTTGATTGTATTGCCATGCATCGGGTCGCAGCACCACACGACTTTCGCGCCGGATCTTTGCACCGCCTTGACCAATGGTGGCAGACCAGTCCGCACTTTATCAGCCCCCATACGTGCAATCAGCGTCAGGCGACCCGGAATGTTGTCCGGATTCAGAATGTCAATCAGACGCAGCAATTCATCGGGGTCCAGTGAGGGTCCACATTTCAACCCAACCGGATTTGCAATGCCCTTCATATATGCCACATGCGCTCCGTCTGGCTGGCGCGTTCTGTCTCCAATCCAGATCATGTGCGCCGAAGTGGCGTACCAGCCCTGCTCATCGGTGATCGTGTCACGCCGCGTCAATGCTTCCTCATAATTGAGCAGCAGCGCCTCATGGCTGGTGTAGAAATCAGTTTCAGCCAGCGGGCGCGCCGTTTCTGGGGTCACCCCGCAGGCGCGCATGAATTCGAGGCTTTCCTGAATGCGGCCAGCCAGCTCTTCAAAACGGGCCGCCTCTGGCGTATCACGCAGAAAGCCAACGACCCAGCTATGCACCTTTGTCAAGTCGGCAAGACCACCTTGAGCAAACGCCCGAAGCAAATTGAGCGTTGCGGCGGATTGTTCATAGACGCGGAGCAACCGCTTGGGATCAGGCGTGCGCTCTTCATCAGTAAACCCCATGGCATTGACCATGTCCCCACGATAGCTCGGCAGCTCAATTCCATTAATCACTTCGGTTGGTGCTGAGCGCGGTTTGGCGAATTGTCCGGCAAGCCGGCCGATCTTGACCACAGGCATTGCCGCGCCAAAGGTCAGAACAACCGCCATCTGCAACAGCACGCGAAAACTGTCGCGAATGTTATTGGCGGAAAATTCGGCAAAACTCTCGGCGCAATCACCCCCTTGCAGCAAGAAGGCCTTGCCTTCTGCCACCGCGCCCAATTGGTCACGCAGGCGCTGTGCTTCGCCAGCAAACACCAATGGCGGCATCGCCGCCAGCTTGGCCTCAACCGATGCGACTTTGTCCTCATTCGGGTACTCCGGCACCTGTAAAATAGGCCGGTCACGCCAACTATTTGGCTGCCAAGTCATGCAAATTCACCTTTGATTCATCGATAGCGGCAAAAACTTTAAGGCAGGGTCCCACCTCGGCATCCTGTCCTAAGCCCCTATATTGGTCAAATTCCCTGCTTTTTCAACTAAATTCACACAATGACAAAAGACAAAAAGGGAAGTTACGAGCGCGGCGAGCGCATGGTCACAAATTCCTCTGCTGCAGTGGGGTGGATGCCAATGGTCCCATCAAAATCTGCTTTGGTAGCCCCCATTTTGACGGCAATCGCAATCCCCTGCATGATTTCACCACTGTCTGGCCCCATCATATGAACCCCAACAACCCTGTCAGACGCCGTTTCGACAATCAGCTTCATGTAACTCATTTCAGCGCGGCCCGAGATGGTATTTTTCATCGCCCGGAAGCGGCTCTCAAACACCGTTATTCCGGCATATTTCTCCGATGCCTCTGCCTCGCCTAGACCAACAGAGGCAATGGGCGGTTGGCTGAAAACGGCCGAGGCAACATTATCGTGGCTGGCAACCCGGTTTATCCTACCATAGGTGCTGTCGGCAAATGCATGCCCTTCGGCAATCGCAACAGGTGTCAGGTTGATGCGATCAGTGACATCGCCGACCGCATAGATCGATGGCACCGACGTACGAGAGCTTTCATCCACAACCACCTCGCCGCGCCCACCCATTTCAACACCAGTTTCAGCCAGCCCCAACCCGCCTGTATTCGGGCTCCGACCGGTTGCGGCCATCACTTGGGCAGCGGTGATTACCGCGCCATCGCTCAGGCTGACCTGTTTGCCATTATCATTATCTGCAATCGCTGATATTGTTGTTTCAGGATGAAGGATAATGCCACGTCCCTGAAGGGCTGTGGCAATCTCGCGGCGAATATCCGCGTCAAAACCACGCAATGGCAGGTCACTTCGATAGACAAGATGCGTTTTCGCACCAAAGCCATTGAAAATACCAGCAAATTCAAGCGCGATGTAACCACTGCCATAAATTACGATTTCTTCTGGAAATATTTCGAGATCCAGCGCCTCATTCGAGGTGATGGCATGCTCTGCCATGCCCGGAACATCAAGCAATTGTGGTGCGCCGCCAGCCGCAATCAAAATTCGTTCAGCGGTCAATTCCTGTTCATTGACCGTGACTTGATTAGGACCTGTTACAACTGCCCACCCGTCAATCAACTCTGCGCCAGCATTTTTCAGCAAAGAGCGGTAGATACCCTCCAGCCGGTTGAGCTCGGCGTTTTTTGCAGCAATCAGATTTGACCAGCTGTGACCCTCAACCTTGACATTCCACCCAAAACCACGGGCATCCTCGGCGTCGGCTGAAAAAGCGGCACCATACATCAACAGCTTTTTGGGAACGCAGCCACGGATGACGCAAGTGCCTCCCGGCCTGTCACCCTCAATGACCGCCACCTTTGCGCCATGGCCAGCCGACATACGGGCAGCCCGGACGCCGCCGGAACCAGCGCCAATCACAATCAGATCATAGTCATATGCCATACGTCTTGCCCATGATAACCTAGGTTGAATTGCCGTCCCGCGGATACGCGGAACACACAATGGTGAACAATGGCCAGTATTTTTACCTAGCCATTGTGCCTATAGCTTATACCTAGTCAGCATGTCAGGAATTACAACAAAAACCGTTAGACGGCACTCTCAGCAATCTCGGAACAGGCGAGCGTCGAATCGTCGAAATAGTCACCAAGGACCACCTCGGCAAGATGGGCGAAATTTGTCAGCGAGCGGGCCATCTGTTCTTTGGACACCTCCTCCAGATCAACATAGCGGTAGATCGTAACCGACGCCTCACCAGAACAGACACCAAAGGGCTCATGCGCTGTTGCAATCGTATCCTCAAGGAGAAGCATTGTGAGGAAAGACGCACGCAAAGGGCCACTGCCGTCGCGCGCCATTATCGAGAAGATAATGCCCCGCTTATTATCATCGAGCAATTCGAGTTGAACGATAGGGCCATCATCCGATCCCGCCATCCATCTGCGCTTTGCCAACTCCGATACCTTAAATGGTAGCGAGGCCTGCGGGGCGTCAACCAATTGTTTCATCATTTCCTTGATTCGTGCATGCATGTCCTAGATCCATTCGCATCAGCCCCCACCCCGTGGGCTGATGTCCCGTCATTTGTATCCCGCCGCCACCAACATGATGCCAACAGAAGAAGAATCAACTCTCACAAACTTTAACTCATGTTAACCATTGGTTAACAACTATATTAAGAAACCGTTTACAAAAACTCTACTGACGGATAGGCCCTTCGTCTAATTCCCGACGGAAAGCGCCACCGCGAGCCAACCCAAAACAGCCAAATCTTCGCTTGGCACCTGCCATATGCCCGTGAAATTCGTTGTCGTGATGCCGGCCAAACCCTATGCTGTACACGCTCTTTAGTTAATTCTGACGAGCACCAGTGAACGGAGTTGGCAGGACCAACCAAGGCAAGGCAAAATACATGATGCGCACCCCCGCCATATCAACCAAGCAGAACGCAAGAGTTCTATGGCAACCAACCGAACAGCAGATCAGCGACAGCAATCTGTACGATTTTGCCACGATGGTTGCGGCGCGGCGAAACAATCAACAGGGTTGGAGCGGTGACTATCATGAGTTGTGGCAATGGTCGATTGATGACAGCCCTGCTTTCTGGGACGCATTATGGGACTGGCAGGGCATAATTGGCGACAAGGGCAATCGGAAAATTGCCAATGAGAGCGCGATGCCGGGCGCACGCTTCTTTCCCGACGGGCGGCTGTGCTTTGCCGAGAACATTCTGGCAGACGCTGATAACCGGCCTGCAATTTCTGCATATGGTGAGGATGGCCGTCATACGTCACTGACCCGACGCGAGTTGAAAGACCGGGTAATGGCACTTGCCGGCTGGATGAGGAATCAAGGCGTAGACCCCGGTGACCGCGTGGCGGCTTATGTGCCAAACATCGCCGAAGCAATCATCATCATGCTGGCGACGTCGACACTTGGCGGCGTATTTTCCAGCTGTTCACCAGATTTTGGCATTGGCGGCGCCCACGACCGATTCAGCCAGATCGAACCAAAGCTGCTGTTTGCCTGTGATGGCTATCACTATGCCGGCAAGGCATTGGACCGCCGCGATGTTGTTGCCAAACTGGCGGCTGGCCTGCCCTCGCTTTCCGCCATTGTCATCATACCCTATCTGGACGCCACCCCGGATTTATCAGGACTTGCCGGCGCAGTGCTGTTTGATCAAGCCCTCACAGCACCGCCAGTGGAAAATTTCATCCGTGTCGGCTTTAACGACCCGCTCTATATCCTTTTCTCGAGCGGGACGACAGGTGCCCCTAAATGCATCGTCCATGGCGTCGGTGGAACAACATTGCAGCATGCCAAGGAGTTGCGCCTGCAATCCGATGTGAAACAAAATGATGCATTGTTCTTTTTTACCACCTGCGGCTGGATGATGTGGAACTGGATGGTCTCAACCCTGATGGTCGATGCTCGGATTGTACTGTTCGAAGGCAACCCGTTTCATCCGGGTCCGGACAGGCTCTGGCAAATCGCCGCGCGAGAGCAGCTTAGCCATTTCGGTGTTTCGGCAAAATATATCGATGCGGTGCGCAATACCGGCTACCGGCCAGTGGATGACGTCGATTTGCAAAAACTGCGACTGGTGATGACTACAGGCTCGCCGCTTTCGGTTGACGGGTTTGATTTCGTCTATCAGGCAATCAGCCCCAGCGTGCAGCTCTGCTCAATCTCTGGCGGCACCGATATAGTCTCCTGCTTCGTTCTCGGATGCCCCACCTTGCCGGTGATTGCCGGTGAGATACAGGTGCGTGGCCTTGGCATGGCTGTTGCCATTCTGGATGAGACCGGCACCCCGGTGACAGGTGAACAGGGTGAACTGTGCTGTGTTGCTCCCTTCCCATCAATGCCGATCAAATTCTGGAACGATCCGGGCGATGCCAAATACAAAGCCGCCTATTTTGAGCATTTTCCGGGTGTCTGGCGACATGGTGACTGGGCGACTCTGACCGAGCGCGGTGGTATCATCATTCATGGTCGCTCCGATGCAACGCTGAATCCCGGCGGTGTGAGGATTGGCACGGCCGAGATTTACCGGCAGGTTGAGGCTTTCGATGAGATTGCCGAGGCGCTTGTTGTCGGTCAGTCATTGGACAATGATGTGCGGGTGATATTGTTTGTTCGTCTTGGCGAGGCTTGCGTCCTCGATGCTGATCTTGTCACTGCGATCAAAGCCGCCATCCGGTCTGGTGCAACGCCGCGGCATGTTCCGGCACGGATTATCGCCGTTCCAGACATTCCCAGAACCCGATCAGGCAAAATCACCGAACTGGCTGTCCGCGACATCATCCATGGTCGCCCCGTCAAAAACACTGAAGCGTTGGCCAATGCGGACGCACTCGCATTTTTTCATGATCTGCCTGAACTGGCAGAATAGAAACAGTTAGATGCCTTGCCTGATTAAGGTCTGCACTGCACTGCTGTTGGCGAATTGTTTGCGCATCCGGCGAAAATTCGTCAGTGCCAGACCAAGTTGGCTTGTCTCGGCTTTTTTGAGCGCATCATCATCATTCAGATCATCGACCTTGGCGGGACCACAGGCAATGGCGAGATATGTATGTTCCGCGCCAACACGCTCAGCAATTTTCTGGAATTTTGCCTTCGAGCCGACCGGCCATTTCTCTCGCAGGATCGTCAGCAGCATAAAATTGGTTCCATTGGCGAAGGGGGCACCCATTTTGCCGTTCGCCTGAACCTCTGCGGCGATCGCCGTCATCGCCGCCAGATACTCAGGATCAGCAGCCAAGGCCTCGCCTCGGTCCTGATCCATCCAGTGACCAAGAAGATTAATTTTATCAACCAGATCTAGACCCATCAATTTCGCATTGGCCCCGCCATCATGCGCGTCAACATCAATATCGACAATGTCAGTCTCGCCCATTACCCGGATAATCTTTGTCGCCACTTCGCTCTCCTGTTAAACCATTGACGCGCCAGCCCCGCCTTGCGTGTGGGGTTTTAGGAGTAACTGGCACCTGTTGGCAAGTCGCCGTCAACAGGCGCCAGCAGATTTTGTCGGCATCAGCTGTTTGATGACACTGACGACTGTGCCGCCCTGCCCCGCACCAATGCGCGCCAGACAATCACCAGGCAACTGCCAATAATGATGGCAGCGCCTGTAATTTCCGTTGTTGTCATAATTTCAGCGAACATGAAATAGCCAACGAGCCCAGACAGCGGCATCTGCAGATACCGCATCGAGGAAATGACGACAGCATCGGCATATCGATATGAGCTGGTGAGCAGAATTTGCAAAAATGATGCAACAACACCGAGCGCAATCAACTGGTGGAGGGTTGTACCGCTATAAATGACAAAATTGATGGGAAACAGCATGACAACGACGCTGATCACCAGAAATCCTATTAGATTGTACCATATGGCAACGCTGGCTGGCGCATCGCTACGACCAAGCCGCCGCAACAAAATAGCGAGCACCGCCCCTGACATTGCCGCCATCACCCCAAAGAGCGCATAATGTGTCAAATCACCAGAAAACGGGTCGGTGACAACAATTACCCCCATCATTCCGGTCAAAACCGCACACCAGCGGTAAATGCCAACCCTCTCACCCAGCAACAGCGGAGAGAGCAGCGTTACAAAAATGACCGAACTCTGAAATAAAGCTGTCGCCTGGCCCAGCGGCATCGTACGCACCGACAGAAACCAGAAACAGATACCGGAAAACCCGAAAAGCACTCGGAAAAACAAGGTCTTTTTCTGATTGATCTGCATGAACTGCCTGCCACGGGTAAGCAGACCAAAGCTGATCAACAACGGCAGGCTGAACAGGAAACGATAGAACAGGGTCGTGACCACCGACACCTCGCTGCTGACCTCCTTGACCAAAACGCCAGTGGTGATGCCGAAGCCAACGGTACAAACGCTCAACAACGCGCCAATGACGGAACGCGGGACCGACAAGAAATCGTCCTTCACAAAAAAACTCAGTGATCGTCAACCTAGGCCAGAAAGGACCCCAGCGCACCTGTTCTTTTGCTGAAAATCAGCAAAGCGCCAGCGTCTCGCATGTTTGCAACCTCACCAAACAGGGCGCAGCAAGGGCAACATCTGGGCAAGGGCAACGCACGCGACCATCAACCCAAGACCAAAAAGGGTGTGCCGGGTCGAAATACCGCCATCAACACCGGAAATGCGGTCTGCCGGATCACTGGCCCGCCCATGCACCATCGCGGCGGTCAAACCCTGGCGTTTGACGAATTTATAGAACAGGATCGCCACAACATGCAGCCCGACAAGTGCAAACACGAAATATTGTCCTAAATGGTGGAGGCTTGTCGCCTGTTTACTTGCCTCCATCGATAGAAGATGCGCCATCGGCCCATCAAAGAGAATGCCGTCATTGGAGACACTGCCACTGCCCGCCATAAACCCGGCAACACCCAAAAGCGCTAGAACCGAATAGGCAGCGAGCGGTGAATGGCCTGCCTGTCGTACGCTATTCTCACCAGCCATGCGCAACCAGGAAAAAACAGCGCGGGGTCCGGTGACAAAATTGACAAACCGCGCATGATGCCCCCCGACGAACCCCCATATCAGGCGAAAGATCACCAGCCCCATCACCGTCAAACCCAAGCGCTCATGCGCCCACATCACGCCTGCCTTTGATGACGCAATGGCGCCGATGACAGAAAGCATCAGAGCCCAGTGAAAAATCCTTAAAGGAAGGTCCCAAATCCGCATGTGACATACACCCCCGAATATAGGCAAAGTGCCCGTTTATTGGCGACGCTATGATGACAGCCAAACAGCCTTTTGAAAAGCGAGTTACCTCACAAATCTGTGAGTGCGGTGTGCCAGCACTTCACCAGCCTTGGTCACTCGGATATTGCGCGATATAGTTTTGGCATGAGTGACATGCATCAAAAGTTGTTTATCGATGCCGGCCATGGTGATGGCGGTGCCTTGCAGGCATTGGCCCGGCTTGATGAAGATGTTGCACTGGCGCTCAAAACATATGGATCACCGCCTGATAGATCACTCCCCGCCAGCTTTGACACGCTGGCACGCGCCATTGTAGGGCAACAGGTCTCGCGCACTGCGGCATCGTCAATCTGGAACCGGATGGAGGCCGCCAGCCTGACGAATGAGACCGCCATCGCCAACAGCTCGGCAGATGTAATGATGACCGCAGGCCTATCACGGCGAAAGGCCGAGTATCTGATCGGCCTTGCCGCAGAGATCACCGCTGGAACACTCGACCTTCCTGCACTGGCGCATCTGCCGGGTGATGAGGTTCAGACCCGCCTGACGAAGATTCGCGGCATTGGCAGTTGGACAGCTGATAATTATCGGCTGTTTGCCCTTGCCGATATGGATGCTTGGCCGATCAATGACATCGCGCTACAAGAAGGGATGAAAAGGCTAAAATCATTGGAGTCCCGTCCAACAGCGTCAGAGCTGGAGGTGATCGCCGAGCACTGGCGCCCCTATCGCGGTGCGGGCGCATTGGTTCTCTGGCACCTTTATGGCATTCTGGTCCGTAAGGTCACGGTTGCCGATATCTGAGATGCCCTCAGACAAAAAGATCGCCCTGGCCCGGCATGCCTTTGGCCTGTTGTGCGCTGCGTTTTTCAGCGGCAAGCGCCGCCTCGTCAAGCGGCGTTACCAATCGTGGGTGATCCTCTGCCACTTTGCCAACCGCCGGACCAACGCGGTACCAGTTGAACAGACTGGTTGGCGCGGCCTGAAGATATTGTTCTGCCATCTTGCCATCATTGGTTAACCAACCGTGCCAGCTGCTGCGCGGTAGGACCAGCGGCTGCCGGTGATGAATGGTCTTCAACTCACCCTCTGCGGCGCTTGTCATCACCACAAAATGCGTTCTACCGCCACAGGTAAACAGCAGACCAGCAAACGCCACCAAGCCGCCATCACCCAGTTGAATATGCCATGGCTGGCGGCGCGCCGACCATTCATACCACCCCGTTGCGGCCACAAGACAGCGCCGCGTCGCAAACGCATCGCGGAAAGTTGGTCTTTCAGTGACCGTCTCCATCCGCGCATTAATAAGGAAACTCTGTTTGCTGGACGCGGGTGGTAGCCCCCATTTGGCGTAAATGGCCTCGGCATGCAGGCCTGACTGCTGGATGACCAGCGCAGATTGGCCTGGCGCAACATTCCATCGCGGTTGCAGATTTTCGAGTATCGTCACGCCGAAATGCCGCATCAATTCCTCCGGCGAGGCGGTGCTGGTGAATCGTCCACACATCTGTCTGCAACTCCCAAAACCCGATATCGCGCCGCCAGCAGAAGACTCGTTCCGGTGACGCAAGTCGATATCATGCGACAGCCATCAACAAGAATCCACCAGTCAGATGTCGCAGGCACGACGACACATATGATGAATTTTATTCGGCGCTGCCCACTAGGCGCGAAAGACCGCTTAGGTTATGACATGCGTATGACCGAGCTTTTGCCCCTATCCGACCTGAGCATCGCCCGTGCCAGCGCCATTTTGCGCACAGGAGGGCTTGTTGCATTCCCCACTGAGACAGTCTATGGCCTTGGCGCCAATGCCAATAATGCGGCCGCCGTGGCCGGTATCTTTGGGGCGAAGAACAGACCCGAATTCAACCCCCTGATCAGCCATGTGGCAACACCCGATGCCGCTTTTGCGCTTGGCCAAAAGACCCCCATGGCGGCAGCGCTGGCCGATGCTTTCTGGCCTGGACCAATGACACTCGTGCTGACACGTGAGCCGGATTGTCCAATCGCCATGCTGACCAGTGCCGGCCTCGAAAAAATAGCCCTGCGTGTTCCTGCACATCCTGAGGCGCAGCGTCTGTTGGCCGCCTTTGGCGAACCTATCGCGGCGCCGAGTGCCAATATGTCGGGCAAGATCAGCCCAAGTAGGGCCGCGCATGTCATGCAGTCACTTGCCGGCAGAATTGATCTCGTCCTCGATGGTGGCGCCTGCGAGAACGGTGTCGAGTCAACGATTATTGACTGCACAGGTGCGCAGGCCATTATCCTGCGTCCCGGTGGAGTGACGCGCGACAAGATCGCCCGCGTGCTTATCAACGCAAATCTTGACCCGGAGATGGGCAAACCATCTATCTCAGAAAATGACAACGCACCCGTCAGCCCCGGCCAGCTCGCCAGCCATTACGCGCCAAATGCGACCGTGCGTCTTAATGCCCTAACTGCGGCTACGGATGAAATCCTTGTTGGGTTTGGCGAAATAGCCGGTTCTGGCGAACAGCCCATTAGCCTGAGCAGAACGGGCAATCTGAATGAAGCAGCAGCAAATCTATTTGATCTGCTGCATCAGCTTGACGCCTTGAAACTGCCCAAGATCGCCATCGCCCCCATTCCCGACACTGGACTGGGCGAGGCAATCAATGACCGCTTGCGCCGCGCCGCCGCGCCGCGATAACCCTTGGACCCAACAGGATCGTTGGCGACAGGTCACAAAATCCCTATAGTCATCGCCGGATTAAGTCACACCTTTTACTGATTGAGGAGCAGCGTACAGTGACGATGGACATTATTGCTGAATTGACGAGCATAGTCGGGGCGGATGCCGTGATGAACGCTGCTGATGACATGGCTCCTTTTCTGTCGGACTGGCATAGCAGGTTTGCCGGACAGGCACATGCAGTTGTGCTGCCACAGACAACGGCGCAGGTGGCTAAAATCATGGAATTCGCCAGCCAGCAAGGCATTGTTGTCGTTCCACAAGGTGGCAACACTGGTTTCATGGGTGGCGCCACACCCGATACAAAAGGTAACAGCATTCTTCTGTCACTGCGCCGGATGAACCGGATTCGCGAAATTGATCCGACCAATATGTCAATGACGGTCGAGGCAGGCTGCATCCTGCAGACCCTGCACGAAACAACGGAGGCCCAGAACCTCTATTTCCCACTCAACCTGGCCGCCAAGGGGAGCTGCACAATCGGCGGCAATCTTGGCACCAATGCCGGGGGTTTGAATGTTGTCCGGTATGGCACCACGCGGCAACTCACCTTGGGGCTTGAGGTCGTTTTGATGGGTGGCAAGGTTCTGAACATGCTGAGCGGACTTCGCAAGGATAATACTGGCTATAATTTGCGTGACCTGTTCATCGGCTCTGAGGGGACACTTGGTGTGATTACAGCCGCAACGATGAAGCTGTTTCCCCTGCCTGTCGCACGCAGCACAGCCTTTGCCGAAGTGCGCGATGTTGCCGCTGCGGTAAAGCTGCTGCACCGCCTGCAGGCGGCCTCTGGCGGTAGTGTTGAGGCCTTTGAGTTGATCCCGGCCGACATTCTGCATGTGCTTTTTGAGCATTTTCCCGAAATCCAGCAACCGCTGGCAGAGCGCGGTGCGATGAATGTGTTGATGGAAATCGCCAGCACCAACCCCAATAGCGGAGTCGCCGACAGCAGTGGCCAGATCCCGCTGCAGGGAATAATGGAGGATTTCCTTGCCACTGCCTTTGAGGATGGGTTGGTCATTGATGCAACCATTGCTACCAACGAGGCGCAGCGCACAGCATTGTGGGATGTACGTGAGACAGCACCAGAATCACACAAGCGGTCCGGTGTTGTGGCACGCTCTGACATCTCATTACCGCAATCGGCAATCGCGCCCTTCTATGCCGAGATGGTGAGTGGCATCAAGGCAATTGATCCGACTGTCCGCATCTGTGGTTACGGGCATATCGGTGATGGCAACCTGCATTTCAATCTCGTCAGCCATCCGGCCAGCAATACCGAATTTGCTGAAAAAATTCCCTCCCTGTTTGACCTGCTCTACGAAACGCTTGCCCGCTATGGAGGGTCGATCAGTGCGGAACACGGTATCGGCCAGGTCAAGCGCGACCAGCTCAAAACAGTGAAAAGTGCTGAAATCCTGGACACCATGCAGGCGATTAAAACAGCCTTGGATCCCCAGAATCTTATGAATCCGGGTAAAATTCTCTGAACAGCCAAAAATTGGCCAAAGGAGGCACACGTCATGGCAAAGACAGAAACCGCGGATGCGGTACTGGATTTCTGGTTCGAGGAGATATCACCAGAGCAGTGGTTCAAGAAAGATGATGTCTTTGATGAAACCATCAAAAATCGTTTCGAGCCGACAATCATCAGCAGCTTGAAAGGCGAGAGGGATAGCTGGGCAAACACAGCCACGGGATGTCTCGCCCTAATCATCCTGCTTGACCAATTCACCCGCAACATCTACCGCAACACCCCGCGCGCTTTTTCAGGAGATGAAATGGCGCTGGCGTTGTCTCTGCGCTGCCTTGAGCGAGGATATCTCGACGATGCTGATGCCAATCAGCGGCATTTCATGCTGATGCCCCTGATGCATAGCGAAGATTTGGCTATTCAGGACATGTCATTGCCGTTGTTTGAGACACACACAAATGCGCGAACACTGGACTATGCGCAGCAACACCGGGATATCGTTTCACGGTTTGGCCGATTTCCCCATCGCAACGCCATACTGGGGCGCCCTTCCTCACCCGAGGAAATTGAGTTTCTGACCCAGCCCGGATCATCCTTTTAGGCAGAGACGAACACACTCAATCACCGGCGAGTTTGGCGGCTGTCTGCATCACCTTTCCGGCGGTGATGCTGGCGATAGGGTCAGCCTTTACCCAACTGCAACAACTGCCTGTGGGCGCTGACATTGCCGGATCAGTATCTGGTCCCATGACCATTATCGTCCGTGCGCCGAGGCGCGCCGCCAGAAACAATGGCCCCGTGTCATTGCCAACCACAAGATCAGCTGAGTGCAGGAGGCGGGCCAAACCCGTAAGATCAGTTTTGCCAACAAGATCATGACATTGCGGGGCTGCCGCCATCAAAGCATCTGCGACCGGACGATCCGCTTGGGTGCCAACAATGACCACCGCCTGCCCGGATGCCTGCAACGCCAACGCCAGTTCGGCATATCGGTCAGCCGGCCATCTTTTCTGGGGTTTGGCGAGTGAGCAACCCGGAATCAGCACCACAGCCCCGGCCATTGGAGCCGCCCCACCACCATCAGCCAGCCAGTCCAGATCTACCGCCGCAGGCTTGATTATCCGGCCGCCTGCCATCTTGGCGGCAGTGAGCATACGTCGATGATTGTTCACCGCAGTGAAATCTGGATAGGGATCACTTGCCCCTTTTGCCGTTCCGAACCAACGCACCGCTGGCCGCACAAAATACTTTTGATAGCTCGCAGTCCGACCACTGCATTGCAAATCTATGATCGCATCCCAACCGCGCCGCAACACGGAGCGAACCCGCCACGTTGCCGGGACGTCAAGAAACGATGATCGCGGATCAATCAACACCTCGTCAAACCAGGGCATCATCCTCATGAAACCGGCAAAAGCAGGAGAAGTCAGAACCGCAATATGAGCATCGGCAAGACCGGCACGAAGGCTTGCATAGGCATCGAACCCCTGCACCACATCACCAAGTGCCCCATGCTTGATCACAAGAACCTGCCGCTGCTGATCCATTAATGCTTTGCCCCGATTTCTCTAATTCGTTCACCCAATGTCAGTGGATGACATTCACCCCGGATATGACATACCATATCAACGCCTCCGGGCGATGGAAAAGATCGTCTGCAAATTAACATGATACTTGTTTGACTCCGGGAATCCCACAGCCTTGTCATCAGCAAATGAAACATCATCACCGTCAATCAGCGCACTTCGCCAGATAACACCGTTGCCATTGATCGACATTCTGCTGCCTGCAAAGGAACGTTTCACCGCGGCAAATGCCGGCGCAATTTCAGGCGTGGTGAATGACCTTGTTGAGGCGAGCCAGAGCCGCGACTGTTTTCGCATCTGTGGTACGGTGGTTGATGCCCCGCTCAACGATCATAGATTTCTGAGTCTGCGGCCACGCGGACAATGGTTTAGAGGCACAAATATTGGCTGTGCTGCGGATTATATTGCCCAGATCGAAAAAACTGGTGCACCCGATCTGGTGGAAGTGCATAGCCGATGTCACGTTGCCACCTACATCAAGCAGCGCCGCCCAGATTTGCGGGTGAGCCTTTACCTGCACAATGATCCGCGTGACATGAAAGGCAGTAAGAGCGTCAAGGATCGGCTGGCACTGCTCCGGGATATGGCCACCATCATCTGTGTCAGCGCCTATATCCGTGACTGCTTTCTGGATGGTCTTGGCGTCGATAACGCCCTCGCTACAAAGGTTGGCGTTGCCCGAAACGGTGCGCAGCGCTGGCTTGTCAACCAACCAGTCAAGCAGCCGGTCATTCTGATCGCTGGCCGGATGGTCCCGGAAAAGGGAATTTTGGAATGTGCAACGGCGCTGGCTGCCATCCTGCCGAAACACCCCGATTGGCAGCTGGTGATTGCCGGCGCAAAACGTTTTGAGGCCGCCGCGCATGACAGCTATGAGGCGAAGATTGCAAACACCATTCAGGACCTTGGCAATCAGGCGGTCATGACCGGCTTCATCCCGATCAATGAAGTCCGAGAATGGCAAGCCAAAGCGGCCATTTCCGCCTGTCCGTCGCTGTGGAATGATCCCATGCCAAAGGCCGTTATCGAGAGTCTTGCCGCCGGATGCGCCCTTCTGACAACGCGGCGTGGCGGAATTCCAGAAGTGGCCGAAGGCCGGGCCCATATTGTTGATACGCCCGACATCGCCCATTTCAGCGCTGGCTTTGACAAACTGCTCAGCGATGATGCCTATCGGACAGGTTTGCAGGATGTGGCCTGGCATGATTTTCCCTTTACCGCGAACGCCATGGCAGATGAGGCAGATGCTCTGCGCGCGCAGTGCCTTCAGTCACCAATCTGAGTGCGACAGGCAGTGACAAAGCCCGACAATTTTTAGCGTATGTCATAGACTTATGAGGTAAAACGCGATAGCCATTAGGTCTGTTACCTGCTTTTTGGAGTTGGAATGCAAACGCTTCATCGTCTTTGTTATCTCGGTATCCTTTTGTTGTTTTCGCTGGCAGAATCAGCTCTGGCAGACGACCGGCCAATCAGCTTTGAGGCCGATCAGGTCACTGTAAACAAAGAAACCGGCAGCATGTTTGCAACAGGCAATGTTGTGCTGCGCCAAAATGGTACCGAGTTGATCGCCGATGAAGTGACCTATGATCAGGAACTGGATAAGGCGGTTGCCCGCGGCAATGTGTTGATGACGTCCAATGATGGCACCGAACGCCGCGCTGATTTCATGACACTCGACACACAATTCACCCATATTGTTGCGGATAATCTGCGAACACGTTTCACGGACGGTTCATTCTTTATCGCCGATGAAAGTGACACTGTGACCGGTGATCGCTCCGTTTTCTCGCGCTCCCGTTTCAGCCCCTGCAACTGTGACATCGAGGCAGGCGAGAGCCCGAACTGGGATGTGCGGGCCACATCATCAATCCACAACGAAAAAACGCAGACGATCACCCACAAAAATGTTCGCATGCATGTGCTGAATGTGCCGCTGTTCTACCTGCCCTATCTGGCGCATCCAGACTGGACCGTTCGCCGGCGCACAGGATTTTTGACCCCCTCGACCTCAATCAGCTCTGACCGTGGGATCACGCCGGCGGTTCCCTATTTCAAAATCATCGATGACACGAGCGACGCGCGATTTACCGTCTACAAATATCAATATCGTGGCATCGGCCTGCGCACCGATTACCGCAAACGCTGGGACAATGCCGATCTTGATGTTCAACTCCTAAACGGCAGTGTCAACACCTACAAGAAGGACCGCGAAAATGTGGCGGCAATCAATGCAATTTTCAGAACGAACATAGGCAATGACTGGAATATCAAGGCCCAGGTTAATCGGGCGAGCCAGGACACCTTCATGCGCCGCTATAAGTTTGATGGTTCGACAGAGTTAAAATCTTCTGTTATCGCGGAGCGCCTCAAAGAAAACCGCTATTACCTTGTCGAGGCGTCTGATCTGCAAGGGCTTAATTCACGTGACACACCTGAGTTGGAGCCAGTGATCCTGCCGTCAATTTTCTATGAGAAACTGCAACAGGGATGGAGACCCAACCAGAGGCTGCGAACTGAGATAAGCGCAATCCAGCTGGACAATGACGAAGAGCATGATCTTGCGCGCTGGTCCGGAACAACGGAGGTTGCTGAGGAGTTTCATCAAGGTGCATTTGTCAATTCCTATAAGGCAAATGTGATGGCAAGCTATTATTCTCTGCATGACAAACCAGTTGGCGCCACCAGCAAGCTGGGCGAGTCCGGCCAGATCAATCCTTCCATCTCGATTGGCACACGCCTGCCGCTGGCGGTCAGCGGTTTTGGCAAAACAGCCATGTTTGAGCCGAAGGCGCAAATCGTCTGGGTTGGCGGCGCAGACCGGACACAGGAAGTGCCAAACCGTGACTCGGCCGACTATCGGATCGACGAGGCCAATCTGTTCCTGCTCAACCGCTATCAGGGCAAGGACTATATCTTGCCGGGAACGCGCGCTGATCTCGGCGTTTCAGGCGTCGCCAATGACCAGACCTTTGGCAAGCTGGCAGGGTTCATTGGCCTGAGCCGGCGCATATCCGGCAAACCGTCAGAAGGTCTCGCACCGGATCAGGGCAACATCTATTCCGATTATGTTGCCAGTTTGAGCATCAACCCACCGCAGAATATTGCGCTTTCCTGGTCGGGACGGATGTCATCACATGATTTTTCCCTGAATGAATCAAAGACAGATGTTTCGACAAAACTCGGCAGAATGAATCTTGCGCTGGAGCACAACCAGCTGGCCAGGGCCTATTTTGCCAACAGCACTGACGACCGCGAGGAATTGATTTTGAGCGGCAGTGTTCCACTCGGCCGAGGATGGAGCGCGTCAGCTAACCAGAATTGGGACCTCTCCTCAGGTCAGGAAACACGGCAGACAACCAATGCGGCACTTGTCTGGAATGGTGGTGTGCAAAATTGCATCACCATCCGGTTTGATTACTCACATGACGCCACGAAAGACCGTGATGTGTCACGCATGGACGAGATCAAATTTACATTCAACTTCAAATATCTGGGCGCCATTGGCAAGGATGATGTTTCCAAGTTTTCGAGCAGCTCTAATTAAAACATCAAAAAAGCAACGCCCAGATCACGATGGCAACAGTGATCAGAATCATTGATCGCGTGAGCCAGAGCGAGCGTGGCACCGCTCTTTGCAACAAGGCACCGCTGGCGCACCACATCGTGTGAAACACCAGCTGGATTGCGGCAAAGCCGGCCGCTACAAGCACAAGCTGCACCCCAAGCGACCCCAGCGCCGGGGCAAATTGGCTCCAGGCGAGGATCACCATCACCCATGCCTTTGGATTGAGCGGATGCACAATCACCCCGCGGCGAAAGCTGAAGGGATTATGCGTGGCACCATCATTTGAGTGATCGTTCCAGGATTGCAGGGCCAACCAGATCATGTAGCCGGCACTGACAAATTTAAGCACATTCGTGAGCAGCGGCTGGTCGGCAAGAAACAATCCAAAGCCCAATCCAAAAACAAGGTTGAGGCAGAGTTTGCCGCAAACAAGACCGAGAATGAATCCCGTGCAGGCGGCAACCCCCCGCTGGGCACCACCAATCATCACCAGCAGATTTGCCGGACCGGGCGTCGCAACCATAAACAGAATAAAGGTCAGAAGCGCAAGATAGGCTTCAATCATCCGGGATCAGCCTTTTGCCGAGAACAACCACATCATCCTGTTCATAGGCCAGACTGTCATAAAAAGCGAGAACAGCCTCATTATCCCGGCGCACGCATATATTGACCTTCGGACACCCGATCTGCGAGAGAAAAGCCTCAGCCTGCCCCATCAGCAAACGGCCATAGCCACGTCCGGCAAAGGCTGGGTCAATGGCCAGATAATTCACTGATCCGCGATGACCATCATATCCCACCATGATGCTGGCGATCAGACGTGCATTGATATGGCCAACCCAAAACCCGCCATCCGACGCCGCCAGCTTGCGACTGATATCCCGATGCGGGTCATTCCATGGCCGCAGGAGTTTACATGTCTGCCACAATTTGATGACAGCCTGCTCATCCGACAGCTGAAAATCACGCAGATCAAATGCGGTGTCTGGCGGCATCACCCGCGACCAGTGGAGGCAGCAGTCATCTCGTAGGTGATCCAGTCACTGCGATATGACAGGCGGTCATAAAGGCCGCGCGCCCGATAATTGTTGTCACGGGTGATCCAGCGCACCACCGGCCACCCGCGCTCAGCTGCGATATCGTCAACAGAGCGTAACAGCGCCTCAGCAGCCCCCGATCCGCGCTGCTCAGGATCGACAAACAAATCATCCAGAAAACCAACCTCGGCACCACGCAGCGGCGATGGCATGCTGCGGTAATGGGCGAGCCCGATAAGCCCAGTATCCGTCTCGGCGACAAGCCCGCAACAGACATGGCCAGGATCGCGCAGCCAGGCGAACAAACGGTCACGGCGCGGCATATCCGTTTCGACCTGATAATAGTCAGCATAGCCGCGATAGAGCCTGTCCCACTGGTCTCTATCGGCCTGTTCAACATGACGGATCACCATAATCCTGCCTCCTGTGCCAGATTGCGATAGCTGCCCGCACCGTGACATGCGTTAACGACCATCGTCAATACAGACAGGGGGGCCTGTCCCGCCTCCCTGAATTTTTGAATAAACCTCATTATCTCTCCATTCTTCGTCTGCCAATTCTTATCCATTTCAAATTTTGGATCCTCCCAATTCTCATTCACATAAAATTTCTCCCTAAATTTAGGGGTTTATTAATATTTGCCTGCTAGTCTTCGGCAATGATCAGCCCAACGCGCCAGATATCAGCAAGACCGATATAGGCAAGACGGGTATCAGCGAGACAGAAAAGGGGAGATCATAAAGTGATCCGGTCAATTCTTCATCTGCTGGCACAGCCATATGTGCAGTTTGCGACTTTCAGTGGTCGCGCCCGGCGGGCTGAATTCTGGCTGTTTGTTCTCTCGCTTCTGATCATTGTAAATGTGACCTCGGCAGTGATGGAGGCCGTGCTGCGCCATGGTCATGGTCATGGACCGCACCGGTTTGCCTTTATAGAACACGGCATGCGCGATGGCGGCAGCTTTCACTATGAATTTGATGGCAGGGACCATCGCGGCAAATGGGGCCATCGCGGCAAATGGAACCAAGATGATAAATGGGCCGACAAACAATATTCCGACAAACAATATTCCGACAAACAATATTCCGACAAATATGGCGATGATGATAAATCCATATTGGACCGCTCGGACCGCCATGACCAATATCATCAGGACATGAGCTGTAAAGACTTCATGGCCGGTGATGAGATGGCCAAAAACGGTGCCAAAAACGGTGCCAACCAGATGGCCGGAGACAAATCCGAAGATCATGCAAAAGATCGGGGCAGACGCAGGTCCACACATAACGGCCTGTTCTGTTTGGAGACAGGCCATGGGATCTTCATCACCGATTTCACCTTTTCACGCAGCAAGGCATGGGTTGGCGGCATTCTGACACTCGCGCATCTGGTTTTGCTGATCCCGTTCATCGCGGTGACAACACGCCGACTGCATGACACCGGCCGGTCCGGCTATTGGCAGCTCTTCTATCTGTTGCCGCTCGTTGGCTGGGGCATCATGCTGGTGTTTCTGCTGACCGAGAGCGCGGCCCGCAAAAACAAATACGGCCCCAAACCGTTTTAGGAACGGGTGTTGATAGAGCCCGTCAAGGCGCATTAGTTGGCGATTGGCCAAGGTTTATTCCTGTTCCAAACTATCTCTTTTGTACAAGAAAAAATCTGATGTTTCTTGGTTGAAATGCGTGCATTGCTTGCCGATCAGTGCTTCCAAAACTGAAATCCTGTTCGTCAGACTTTAATTGCCTAATCGCCTCGCTACGCTCGAAATCAGCGAAGATGCCTTTGAACTTTCTCTTTAGACCCAAATGGCCCAACACATTAAACGAATGAAAACCACGTGATGAAAGAGGGTCCAAACCAAGGATGTCTCTGTCCATTTCTCTGTATCCAACATCGTTGGTGAACAACCAAGTGTGAACAATCTGAGAAATTTCCTCAGAATTACATTGTCTGTATTCTCGATCTCTACCGGGTGGATCTAGTTTTGGAATCAGCATTATTTTAACAACTCCCTGTTCTACAGGTTATTGAATTAATCGCTAGATCGGAACCACACCCTAAAAATTTGTCTCGCCCATCCATCATGCAATTTTATGCATTCAATTAAATATTTTACTCCACGGTCACTGACTTGGCGAGGTTGCGGGGTTGGTCGACATCCGTTCCCTTTTCCACCGCCGTCAGATAGGCCAGAATCTGCGCCGGCACAGCCAGCAGAATGGGTGCCAGCAACGGGTCAACATTCGGCACGGTGATCACACTTTCGGCAAAATCCACCTCGGCGACGGCCCTTTCCTCGGTCAGCAGGATGATCTTCCCGCCACGGGCGCTTGCCTCGCGCAGATTGCTCGCGGCCTTGCCAAGCACCTCATCAGCCGCCAGCATGGCAACCACCGGCAGGCCATCCTCAATCAGCGCAATCGGACCATGCTTCATCTCGCCGGACGCAAAACCCTCTGCATGGATATAGCTCAGCTCCTTTAATTTCAGCGCCCCCTCAAGCGCCAGAGGAAACAGCTTATCACGCCCCAAAAACAGCGCCGAACGGGCGCTGGCAAGATCATGCGCAATCGGCCGAATGGCATCAAAGGATGTCAACGCCTTGCCAACCAGCCCCGGCAGGGCCTGTATCTGCGCCTGAATTTCATCCGCACGCTGCGGCGTGATCACCCCCTTGGCTTCGGCAAGGGCGATGGCAAAGCTGATCAGCACCGTGAGCTGGGCGGTAAATGCCTTGGTGCTGGCAACACCAATCTCCGGACCGGCACGTGTTGGCATGACGGCATCCGCCTCACGCGCGATGGTGCTTCCCGGCACATTGACCAAGCCGATTGTTTGCAGATCATTTTCTGCGGCATGGCGCATCGCCATCAAGGTATCAAGGCTCTCGCCCGACTGCGAAATGGCAATCGCCGTTGAAAAGCTGCTGGTGACCGGTTTGCGATAGCGGTATTCGGACGCGATCTCGCAGG